>Ga0209345_10000959_pt1 | contig 36991 bp, 34 predicted proteins | sample Cruoilmetagenom7_FD_187294 | JGI IMG/M metagenome (GOLD analysis project Ga0209345, IMG submission 187294) | Oil polluted marine microbial communities from Coal Oil Point, Santa Barbara, California, USA - Sample 7 (SPAdes) (version 2) | ecosystem: Environmental > Aquatic > Marine > Oil seeps ...
GCGTGTTCCACGAAGATCTGCGCATTCTGCCGGGCCGTGCCGGTCTGGCGGCAATGATGCTGTCGGGCATGTTGCTGGCGTCATCCTTGGTGGTTTATTCCACCGCCTTGGCACAGGTGGTTCTGGCGCTTGCGCTTGGCGGCCATGTGCTGTTGGCGTTGACGCTGGTGCGTGACCTTGTTACCGGACCAGAAGAGGCCCGCGTGGTCACCCCCGTCTGGCACCTCAGTTTCGTCGGCTTCATTCTGAGCCCGCTGGCCGCACTGCCGCTGGGATGGGGCATCTATAACGTGGGCGTGTTCTGGGCGACCTTCGCGCTGGCCGTGGTGGTCTGGGGCATTTCGATCCGCCAGTTGATCAAACGTGATGTGCCGCCGCCCTTGCGCCCGCTGATGGCGATCCACCTGGCGCCCGCGTCCGTTCTGGGCACGGTGGCTGTGTTGATGAGCATGCCGCAGTTGGGTCTGGCGTTCGGCGTGTTGGCAATTGCCATCCTGGCCGGTCTGCTGATCAAGGCACGCTGGCTGACCACGGCCGGGTTCAGCCCGCTGTGGGGCGCGTTCACCTTCCCGCTGGCGGCGTTTTCGACGTTGATGCAGATGCTGGCGCTGGCGGGCTATGGCGATGTGTTCCGCATTCTGGGCGGTCTGGCCCTGGTCGGCGCCACGCTGATGATCCCGCCCATTGCCTGGAAAATCATGCAGATGTGGATGAAGGGTATGTTGGCCGTGAAAACCAACGCCGCACAGGCCTAAGGCGCGGCCCTCACGAAAAACGCGTGCCCCTGCGGATCACTTGTGCGGGGGCAGGGCGGCTTGGGCCTTTTTCGTCAGACTGGCGCGGATGATGTCATAGCTTTGATCCAACCGATAGGTGATCTCGCTTGCGTCCTGCCACGGGATCATCACCCAGGAGCGGTGATAATAGGGTGCCTTCTGCCCCACGCCCGTTTCAATCAGCATTGTGGCTGTTTCGATGTCGGGCGTTTTCACTGATACGCCGGGGGCATCTGCCCCAAGGGTCGCAAAGATCTTGCCGCCGACTTTCCAAACGTCATGGCCCGGCCCGAACGGTTCAGACCATTTAGCCCCAGGATAAGCCGCACACAGCGCATTTACGTCATCACGTGTCATGGGCGCAGCCTAGCCCCCTTGGCGGCGCGCGCAATGGGTGCTATGACAGGCCCATGAGAACGAACCAGAGCATCATTATCTGCTGCATTACCATCTGACATCGTCAGGCGGGCCGTTCTTCTATTCCATACAAGTGTTGAAGTTGATAAGCCCGCCGCGAGGACGTGTGCGAGGACACTATGACCGATACGAGCAAGACCGAAATCAAGCTGTATAACACCAAGGCACGGGCAAAGCAGGTCTTTACCCCGATCGACCCGGACAACGTGCGCATGTATGTCTGTGGCCCGACGGTGTATGATCGCGCCCATCTGGGCAACGCGCGCCCGGTGGTGGTGTTTGATGTGCTGTATCGCCTGCTGCGCCATGTTTATGGGGCCGATCACGTGACCTATGTGCGCAATTTCACTGACGTGGATGACAAGATCAACGCCACCGCGTTAAAGCGCAAAGACGCCGGGGCCGAGGGCACGCTGGAGCAGCTGGTGCATGAACGCACCGAGGAAACCATCGCCTGGTATCTGCACGACATGGGCGCGCTGGGGGCAATGGAGCCCGACCACGCGCCGCGTGCAACGCAGTTCATCGGGCCGATGATTGCGATGATCGAAGATCTGATCACCAAGGGTCACGCCTATGAGGCCGAGGGGCACGTGTTGTTCGCTGTCGAAAGCTATGCCGATTATGGTAAGCTGTCAGGCCGGTCGATTGATGACATGGTGGCAGGCGCGCGGGTCGAAGTCGCGCCCTATAAACGCAACCCGATGGATTTCGTGCTGTGGAAACCGTCCACCGACGAGCTGCCCGGCTGGTCGTCGCCCTGGGGCCGGGGCCGTCCCGGCTGGCATATCGAATGTTCCGCGATGAGCCACGATCTACTGGGCGACACGTTCGACATCCACGGCGGCGGTAACGATCTGCAATTCCCGCACCATGAAAACGAAATCGCCCAATCGCGTTGCGCCCATCCGCACAGCGAATTTGCGCGGTACTGGCTGCACAACGAGATGTTGCAGGTCGAGGGCAAGAAAATGTCCAAGAGCTTGGGCAATTTTTTTACCGTGCATGACCTGTTGGAACAGGGCGTGCCGGGCGAGGTGATGCGGTTCGTGTTTCTGAGCACGCATTATCGCAAGCCGATGGATTGGACCGACAAGAAGCGGGCCGAGGCAAAGAGAACGCTTGATAGCTGGCAAGTTCTCTACCTTGACCACGCTGCTGGAGCGCCCGACACCGAAGTCTTGCAGGCAATTGCAGATGATTTGAACACACCAAAGGCAATTGCGCGGCTGCATGAATTGGCCAAGCGCGGAGAAAACGAAGCTCTTCTTGGGTCATTGGAGTTTCTCGGTTTTGCGATGCCATCGCAAGAAGAATTGTTCAAAAAATCATCTGAAAATTTTCACACGTTCCTTGATGAATTACATAAACAAAACTTAAAGGTCCTTGCTCAAAACCTGCATACACTGCGACTTTCTGCCATGGAGAGCAAGGATTTCAGCGAAGTTGATCGTGTGAAAGCCGCGCTGACCGAGGCTGGCGTACAGGTGAAGATGTCCAAAGAGGGTGTCGAATTGGTGCCCGGTGCGAACGTGGATATGACCAAGCTGGAGGCGTTGAAATGACCGTTTCCGAAAAAGAACTGAGGGCATCCCCCGGCCGCGGGGGGGGGAGGATCCCCCGCCCGTGGGGGCGGTCGGGGGATGCCCGGCCTATCGTCCGGGCAGGAGATTTGTCATGACCGAGAAACTCTACCTCTATGACACCACCCTGCGCGATGGTCAGCAGACGCAAGGCGTGCAGTTTTCCACCCCCGAAAAGCACCAGATCGCCGCTGCGCTGGACGCGCTTGGCGTGGATTACATCGAAGGTGGCTGGCCGGGTGCGAACCCGACCGACAGCGAATTCTTCGCCGAGGCCCCAAAGACCAAAGCCACCTTTACGGCCTTTGGCATGACCAAACGCGCGGGGCGCAGTGCGGCGAATGACGACGTGTTGGCGCAGGTGATGAACGCGAACACGCCCGCCGTCTGTCTGGTCGGCAAGACGCATGATTTCCACGTCACCACCGCGCTGAACATCACGCTGGATGAAAACATCGAAAACATCCGCGCCAGCGTCGCCCATTTGGTCGCCCAGGGCCGCGAGGCGTTGTTTGACGCAGAACACTTCTTTGATGGCTACAAGGCCAACGCGCCTTATGCGTTGCAGGCCGTAAAGGCCGCCTATGAGGCCGGCGCGCGTTGGGTTGTGCTGTGTGACACCAATGGCGGCACGCTGCCCCGTGAGGTCCACGACATCACCCGCGCCGTCATCGAAGCGGGCATTCCCGGTGACCATCTGGGTATCCACACCCATGACGACACCGGCAATGCGGTGGCGTGCAGCCTGTCCGCGATTGATGCGGGCGCGCGTCAGGTGCAGGGCACGCTGAACGGGCTGGGCGAACGCTGTGGCAACGCCAATCTGGTCACGCTGATCCCGACGCTTTTGCTGAAAGAACCCTATGCCAGCGCCTATGATATAGGCGTGCCGCAACAGGCGCTGAAGGGTCTGACCAAGGTCTCGCGCCAGCTGGATGACATCCTGAACCGGGTGCCGGACAAATCCGCGCCTTTCGTTGGGGCCAGTGCGTTCGCCCACAAGGCCGGGCTGCACGCCAGCGCGATCCTGAAAGACCCGACGACCTATGAGCACATCATACCGGACACGGTCGGTAACACGCGCATTGTGCCCATGTCGAACCAGGCGGGACAGTCAAACCTGCGCGCGCGCCTGACGGATGCGGGCATTGATGTGGCCAAGGGCGACCCGTCACTGGGGCGCATTCTGGACGAGGTCAAGGCGCGCGAAGATCGCGGCTATGCCTATGACAGCGCGCAGGCGTCGTTCGAACTGGTTGCACGCGATGTTCTGGGGCAATTGCCGTCGTTTTTCGAGGTGAAGCGGTACAAGGTCACCGTTGAGCGGCGCAAGAACAAGTACAACAAGATGGTGTCCCTGTCCGAGGCCGTTGTGGTCGTGAAGGTGGACGGCGAAAAGAAACTGTCGGTCAGCGAAAGCATGGATGAAACCGGGTCTGATCGCGGGCCGGTCAATGCGCTCTCCAAGGCGCTGTCCAAGGATCTGGGCCCCTATCAGGGCATGATCGACGACATGCGGCTGGTCGATTTCAAGGTGCGTATCACTCAGGGCGGGACCGAGGCCCAGACCCGCGTGATCATCGACAGCGAAGACGGGGCCGGGCACCGCTGGTCCACTGTCGGCGTGTCGCCCAATATCGTTGACGCGAGTTTCGAGGCGCTGCTGGATGCGATCACCTGGAAACTCGTGCGCGATGGGGCCAAGGTCGGGATGGTCGTATGAGCGACGCCTTCTTCACCTTGCATTCGGATGTGCCCCGCGAAGGGCCTGGCGATGCGGCCTCGTTGCACTGGGCGATGGAGCTTGCCGGGGTGAAATCCGACGCGCGCATTCTGGACGCGGGCTGTGGCCAGGGGGCGGATGCCGCGTTGAACACGGTGCTGGACGGACAGGCCGCCGAAAATACCCTGTGGCGCGCCCATCGTGATGAATTCGGCTATGCTCTGGCCGTGGTGCGGCCGCGATGAGCATTCAGGCCTGCGCAGAATTGGTGCATTCGGGTGACCCGGATCGGTTCGCCTCGGCCATGACGGGACCGGTCCCCGCGCGGGAGATCCTGTTTCCGCTGTACGCGTTCAATCTGGAAGTGGCCCGCGCGCAATATGCGTCGTCTGAGCCGATGATTGCCCGTATGCGGTTGCAATTCTGGACCGATACGCTGGACGAAATCGCGGCTGGCAAAGCCGCCCGCGCCCACGAGGTCGCCGAACCTCTGGCGCAGATGGTGCGGGATACGGGCGCCGATCTGGTGCGTCTGCATGGGCTGGTGGATGCGCGTATTGACGACGTCGAGGGCCGTGCGCTGGACACGGTTCAGGCCCTGACGGACTATGCGCGGGCAACGGCGGGCAATCTGATGACCCTGTCTGCACAGGCGCTTGGGGGGCAGGATACGCAGGTCTATCAGGCGCTTGGCACGGCGCAGGGCGTTGCGAACTGGCTGTTGGCGCAACCCGCTTTGGCGGCGGTGGGGCGGGGCCATGTCATGCCCTCGGCTGATCTGGTGGCCGGGCTGGCGCAGGCCGGGTTGGCCGAGATGCCCGGTCGGGTGTCTGCTGGTCCGGAAAAACCGGCGTTGCGGGCCGCATGGCGCACGCGCGCGGTTCTGGCGCGCGCGGCAAACGCCCCCGAAACCGTGCTGAGCGGCACAGTGGGCGGGTCGGAATTTTCCCGGCGCGGATCTCTGTTGCTGAAATCCATGACCGGGCGCTGGTAATTCACCTGTGTTATTTCATCTGGGCTAGCGGGGCAGGGCGCTTGCCGCCCTGGCCAGCGCGGTAATCCCGGCCCAGTCGCCTGACTGTACCATGTCGTATGGCGCGACCCAACTGCCGCCGACGCACAGCACGTTGGGCAGCGACAGGTAATCATTTGCATTGCCCAGCCCAATGCCACCCGTTGGGCAGAACCGGATCTGCGGCAAGGGCGAGGCCAGCGATTTCAGGAACGCAGCACCGCCCGCCGCCTCGGCCGGAAAGAACTTTTGCACGCTATAGCCACGGTCCAACAGGCGCATGGATTCGCTGGCCGATGTGGCGCCAGGCAGGATTGGCAGGTCCGCCGCTTCGCAGGCATCCAACAGTCGGTCCGTCGCGCCGGGGGACACGCCAAACCGCGCGCCAGCGGCTTTTGCCGCTGTCACATCGTCCGGTGTCAACAGGGTGCCCGCCCCCACGACGCCGCCGGGAACTTGTGCCATTTCGGCGATGACGTCCAACGCGACGGGGGTGCGCAGCGTGACCTCCAAGGCGGGCAGGCCACCGGCGACCAGCGCCTCGGCCAACGGGCGGGCATGGGCGACGTCATGGACGACCAGAACCGGCACAACCGGGGCCAGACGGCAGATTTCTTCGGCTTTAAGCGAGGCGTCTTGCGGTGTCATGTCACCCTCATACAACGGTGGCAGCGCCATCGCTGGCCAGGCCTACATTTTTGCGGAAGACATCGAACATTTCCCGTCCGATGCCGTGTTGATTTGCCGACAGATCGGCTGTGGCCGGGGCGCGGCTGTCAAAGCCGTCGCTCAGGACCTCAAGCGTGCCGTTGATCGCGTCCAGCCGCACAATGTCGCCATCCTGTACGCGCGCAATCGGGCCGCCATCCATGGCTTCGGGTGCGATATGGATCGCGGCGGGCACTTTGCCCGAGGCGCCCGACATGCGCCCGTCAGTGACCAGCGCGACCTTGTAACCCCGGTCCTGCAACACGGCGAGCGAGGGCGTGAGCCCGTGCAATTCCGGCATGCCGTTGGCTTTGGGCCCCTGAAACCGCACCACGACCACCACGTCGCCGGTGAATTCGCCGGCGCGAAAGGCGGCTTTGACGCTGTCTTGGTCGTGGAACACGCGGGCCGGGGCTTCGATCACCTGGCGGTCAGGCGCGACGGCGGACACTTTGATGACACCATGGCCCAGGTTGCCATCCAGCTGGGCCAGACCGCCGGTGGGCTGGAACGCGTCGCGCACCGGGCGCACGATCTTGTCGTTCAGGCTGGCGCGCGGCCCGGGTTCCCAGGTGACGCGGTTGCCGGACAGTTTTGGTTCACGCGCATAGGCGGCCAGCCCTTCGCCCGCGACGGTTTTTGTGTCGGGATGCAGCAGGCCTTCGGCCAGCAGATCGCCGATCATGTACCCAAGGCCGCCAGCGGCGTGAAAGTGGTTCACATCGGCCAGGCCGTTCGGGTAAACCCGCGCCATAAGCGGCACGATGGCGGAAATATCAGCGAAATCCTGCAATGTCAGGTGAACGCCCGCCGCACGCGCCATGGCGGGCAGATGCAAGACCAGGTTGGTCGAGCCCCCGGTCGCCATCAGCCCGACCAGTGCGTTCACAAAGGCCTTTTCGTCCAGCACATGGCCCGCAGGGGTGAAGTCATTGCCAAGGGCCGTCATCGCCAACGCACGGCGTGCGCCTTCGGCTGTCAAAGCCTCGCGCAGCGGCGTGTGCGGATTGACAAAGGCCGCGCCGGGCAGGTGCAGGCCCATGAACTCCATCAACATCTGGTTGCTGTTGGCCGTGCCATAAAAAGTGCAGGTGCCCGGCCCATGATAGGCAGCCATTTCAGCAGCCATCAGCGCGTCGCGATCGACTTCGCCCGTGGCGAATTTCTGACGTATCTTGGCCTTTTCGTCATTCGGCAAGCCGCTGGTCATCGGTCCCGCAGGCAGAAACAGCGCCGGGATGTGGCCAAACGTGGCTGCCGCCATCACCAGCCCCGGCACGATCTTGTCGCAAACGCCCAGATACAGCGCCGCGTCAAAGGTGTTGTGTGACAGCGCAACGCCTGCGGCCAGCGCGATCACGTCGCGCGAAAACAGGCTCAGCTCCATGCCGGCTTCGCCCTGGGTGACGCCGTCGCACATGGCCGGCACACCGCCCGCGACCTGCGCGGTGCCGCCTTCGGCGCGCGCGACCTGTTTGATCAGGTCGGGATAGGTCGCATAGGGCGCGTGGGCCGACAGCATGTCGTTATAGGCGGTGACGATGCCCAGGTTCGGGGCCCGTTCGGTGGCCAAGGCAGCCTGATCGACACCGGCACCGGCAAAGGCATGCGCCTGGTTTGAACAGCTGAGGTGGGCGCGCCGGGGGCCTTCTTCGGCGGCGCGCGCAATCCGGTCCAGATAGGCTGTGCGCCCAGGTTTTGAGCGCGTGATGATACGGTCAGTGATCTGTTCAAGCTCAGGACGAAGGGGCATAGGGCGGTCCTCGTGATGGTGTCGGGGGCGGGATAGCATGTGCGGTTAGCGCTAACAAGCCCATCCTCCCGCAGAAACGATTGTTTTCAATTGGACACAAATCGCAGGTTTTCCTCGGGAGTTCCACATTTCCGCCCCATTTGGTTAACAAAACCTTTCTGTGACAAAGGGGCAAAACCCCGTGACCCGGAGGACGATACTATGAAAGCCATTCGCGCAATTCCCGCCATCATCGGTCTGGGCCTTTTGACCGCTTGTTCGTCCCCCGGCGACCTTGTGACCCGGACCGACGCCCCCGATGGGCCGCTGTTTCAGGCGCAATCCCCGTATCAGGCCCAAGAGGTTCTGGTGCGCAAATCTTATACGGTGAATGAGGTGAACGTCTCGGTCCCCAATGTTCTGGTCGTGTCCGAGGCCAACACCTATAAGCCCCGCGCCGATATCGTCTGGCGCGAAGACCCGCTGGGCGATCGTCACCAACAGGTTGCCACGATCGTGCAAGACGCGCTGGTGGACGGTGTGACCGGCATGGAGGGCGAGCGCGCCGTCGTGCTGCAAGTGCAGGTCATAAAATTCCACGCTTTGACCGAACGCACCCGGTATTCTATCGGCGGCACCCACGATATCCACTTTGCGCTGACCGTGCTGGATGCCCAAACCGGCGAGGTGGTCGAACCCATGCGGGTGATCGAAACCGAGTTGACCGCCTTTGGGGGTCGCATGGCAATCGAAGCCGAACGTCAGGGGCAAACGCAAAAAGTCCGCATCTCGGCGCATTTGAAGAACCTGATCCATCAGAAACTGACCGCGCCGCGCGAAATCGTCGTGGCGCAACAGACGCAATAAATTTACAGGGACGGTGACTGGAACGGGCGGGCCAACAGGTCCGCCCTTTTCTGTTGCGTCCAAAGCGGCTATGGCGTCAGGCATGACACAAACACGCCCCACCATCCGCCTGCGTCCCAAAGCGAACGCCCGTGCCATTCGCCACGGCTTTCCCTGGGTTTATGACAACGAACTGGTCACCGACCGGCGCACCAAGGCTTTGACGCCGGGCATGATTGCCACGCTCGAAGACAACGAACGCACCCCTATGGGCACGGTCGCGGTCAACACCGGGTCGCGCATCATGGCGCGCATGCTGGATCGCGACCCCGAAGCGGTGATTGACGGCGCCTGGCTGCAAGCCCGCATCGCACGCGCATTGGCGCATCGCGCGCGCATCTATGACGCGCCCTTCTATCGACTGGTCCACGCCGAGGCCGACGGTCTGCCCGGCATCATCATCGACCGGTTCGGCGATGTCGCGGTGATCCAGCCCAACGCCGCCTGGGCCGATGTTCTGGTCGAGGAACTGGCCGATGCGGTCATTGCCGCCACCGGCGTCACGACCGTTGTGAAAAACGCCAGCGGTCGGTCCCGTGCCCTGGAAGGGCTGGGCGAAGAAACCGTTGTCATGCGCGGCACGCTGGACGGGCCTGTCAATGTGCCGATGAATGGCGCGACCTATGTGGCCGACATTCTGGGTGGCCAGAAAACCGGTCTGTTCTTTGACCAACGCCCCAACCATGCCTTTGCCGCGACCTTGTCCAGGGGCGCGCGCGTGCTGGACGTGTTCAGCCACGTGGGCGGCTTTGGTTTGGCCGCATTGGCCGCAGGGGCCGAAAGCGCCATGGCGGTGGACGGATCTGCGCCCGCGCTGGCCTTGGCCGAACAAGGCGCCGAGCTGGGCGGCGTTGCCGACAAGTTCACCACCTGCAAGGGCGACGCGTTCGGCGTGCTTGAGGCCCTGCAAGACGAAGACGCGAAATTCGACGTGGTCGTCTGCGATCCGCCCGCCTTTGCGCCGTCGAAAAAGGCGCTCGAGGCCGGGCTGCGCGCCTATGAACGCATCGCGCGTCTGGCCGCGCCCTTGGTGGCGCCAGGCGGATATCTGGTGCTGTGCAGCTGTTCGCATGCCGCAGACCTGACGAAATTCCGCAACTCCAGCGCGCGTGGCATTGGCCGGGCAGGGCGGTCTGCCCAACTGATCCACACCGGATATGCCGGGCCCGATCACCCGCAGCTGCCGCAATTGGCCGAAAGCGGATACCTGAAGGCGCTGTTCTTCCGGCTCGACGGTTGACGGCATGAAGGCCCTTCTGGATGCTTGCGTTCTGTACCCGACGGTCATGCGCGAGGTGCTGATGGGCGCCGCATCTGCGGGTTTGTATGAACCCTTGTGGTCGCCGCGTATCCTGGAAGAATGGGCGCGCGCCGCCGCCAAACTGGGCGACGGCCAAGAGGTGGTCGCGCGCGGTGAAATCGCCGCGCTATCCGCCCGTTGGCCACGTGCCAGCGTGCGGGTGCGTGATGGCGACATGGCGCGGCTGTATCTGCCCGACCCCAACGACATCCACGTGCTGGCCGCCGCCATCGCGGGCCATGCGGATGTGATCGTGACCATGAACAACAAGGATTTCCCACGCCACATGCTGGCCGAGGAATGCCTGTTGCGCGACAGCCCCGACCTGTTCCTGCGCGCCTTTTGCGACACGCACCCGGACGTGATGCACGAGGTCGTCGAACGCGTCCGTCGCGAGGCAGAACGCCTGTCTGGCCAGGACTGGCCGCTGCGCAAACTGATGAAAAAGGCACGTTTGCCGCGGTTGGGCAAGGCGTTGGAGCTGGAGGGCTGACGCTGATTGTTTTGTTCTGGGTGGAGGCTTGCTCTTGGTTGTTAGGGCGGCGGAGAGTGTCGTTCACGTACAATCCTGAGGTCTATCCGATGTGCAGCGAACGGCAGCTTCGAGCCCAAACCATCTCATGCTGCGGGTCGCCGCAATGGCCGCCGCTCGTGTTCTCTGCTTGCGCATCTCCAGAGCAGACCACCCCTGGTCCCTAACTCCAAAGGTCGTGCCCCTACACTCTATTCACATTTCGACCTTAAGGCGTGGCATTGGCTTTTCCCATGAAAACGTAACCAACGCCGTGAACTGTAATAACAATCGTCGGAGATTTTGGATCGGCTTCAATTTTGTTGCGCAACCTTCCGATCAGAACGTCGATTGTACGGTCAAAGGGTTGCCATTCCCGTCCTGCCAAACAGTCCAATAGCTGATCGCGCTGCAACACCCGCCCCGCACGCTGTGCCATAAAGCTAAGAAGGTCAAATTCGCCTCGGGTCAAGTGAACATCATCACCTGTCGATGTTGTCAACGAACGCGCGGCCCGGTCCAGCACCCATCCATTGAATTCCTGAACTTCGATCTCCTGCTGATTGGGCATCGTCGGCACAGCCATGCGTCGCAGGATGTTCTTGGTGCGCACCAAGAGTTCGCGCAGGCTGATTGGTTTGTCCAGATAATCATCTGCGCCGAATTCAAGTGCTACGATGTGATCGACATCTTCGGTGCGCGCGCTCACGACGATCACGGGCACGTCCGAATGGGCGCGCAACTCTCGCAACAGGGTCAGGCCATCTTTGCCTGGCAATCGTATATCCAACACGACAAGGTCAATCACATGGCGTTTTAGTTCGCGCTCCATTTCTTCTGCATCGCGCGCGCGGACCACGCGATAGCCTTCGACTTCGAAGTAACCGGCAACCGCTTCAAGGCTGGTCAGATCATCTTCGACGACCAGTATCTGTTTTGCCAGTTTCATACGTAGCTCTCTGTCATTTACACTGCATTTACATAATTTTACCAACGGTTCAATGCCCAAAAGTAAGCCGTTTACAGCCGCCGTCTAAAACCAGATTAAGACGGAGGCATAAAGATGATCAAACGAATATGGAATAAATTCTGGGGACCTGCTGGTGCATTGTCCCTTGGGGTGCTGATGATTGGCGGATTTGTCGCCGGAATCATCTTCTGGGGTGGCTTTCACACTGCGATGGAGGCCACCAACGAGATGGAGTTCTGCATCTCGTGCCACGAGATGCGTGACAATGTGTATGCGGAATATGTCGAATCGCCACACTTCATGAACGCTTCTGGCGTTGGTGCTATTTGTTCGGATTGCCACGTGCCCAAGAGTTGGCTGCCCAAAGTGATTCGAAAAATCCAGGCCTCGCAAGAGCTGTATGGCCACTTTGTCACTGGCGTGATCGACACGCCCGAGAAGTTTGAAGCGCATCGTGCCGAAATGGCGCAAAGCGTTTGGGCCACGATGCAGGCCAACGACTCGCTCGAATGCCGTAACTGTCATGCGGTCGAGCATATGGATTTCACTCTTCAAAGTCCGGAAGCGTCAAAGCTGATGCAGGCTGGATTTGAGCGTGGTGATACCTGTATCGATTGCCACAAGGGTATTGCACACAAGCTGCCCGACCTGTCGCAGGGGTATCGCAAAAGGTTTGATGACTTGATTGAGGTGGCCGCAAAAGGCGTGGATGGCGACGATGTATATCCACTTAAAACCATACCCCTGTATGGTTCCGCTGCTGACGCAGCATCAGGTGAAAACGCCATCGGCCAGGTGCTGGCAGCCACCCATTTGACGGTCGAGGACCGGGCCGACGACATGCTTAATGTTACGCTTGATGGCTGGCAACAGGATGGCGTGGGTCAAGTTATTTACGCCTTGCGGGGCCAACGGATATTTGAGGCAACCGTCAAAAAATCCGCCATCGACTTGGTCCAAGTGCATGGGACAGAAACCGACACCGAAACCGATCTGGTATGGCACAAGGTTAGCCTAACAGCGTGGGTGGCACCTGAGGTGCTTACCCCGGATGTTGAGCCGCTTTGGGAATACACATCGGAAATGTACGCGGCCAGCTGTGGCATCTGCCATTCGAAACCAGACCCCGGGCATTCTCTGGCAAACCAATGGATTGGCACGCTGAAAGCAATGAAGCGTTACATCACGCTGGATAAGGAAGAGTACCGCATCTTGCAGAAATACCTGCAACTGAACGCGAAAGACACAGGCGGGGCGCATCATGAGTAATCCTCATATGATACCACGCGCTGTCGCATATCGCTGGTTGGCACAGTTTTTCTTGTGCCCGCCAGATAAGACAACGCTGGAAAACTACCGCTCGGTTGAAGGTCAGCAGTTTCTTACAGGTCTTCAGGCCGATCCCGCGTTGGCACCTCTTGCGGGCTGGTTGAAGGACGCGGTGGATACTGCGGATACCATCGAAGACTTGCAGGTCAAAATCGCCAGCGCGTTTACCGGGGCGTTCGATATGGGGGGGCCACGCGCAGCTTTGCCTTATGCGTCGGTCTATCTTAGCGAAAACGGGCTGCTGTTCCAAAAGCCCACCCGCGACATGAACGCGCTTTTGAAGAAAATGCAGATGCAACCGCTTGATGGGGTGACTGAGCCCCCGGACCATCTGGGGGTGCAGCTTCACGTAGCGGCAGAGCTGATCGAGCGTGAGGCGCAGGGTCAACAGGTACCAATCTCGTCGGCGGCGTTTCTGGATCAGCAGGTTCTGACCTGGCTGCCAGAGTTCATCCAAAGATGCGCCACCCTTTCAGGTGATAACCCAGTTCGCATGTTTGCCAACGCCGCTCTGGCGTTGGTGCAAGACACCACCAAATCGGCCGAGCTGTGCCGCGAACCCATGTGAGGAAGGGATCGTTTACCGTCTGTTTACACGACATTACACGCGGTTAAATTTTTCCCCAAACCTCATTCACATCGGTTTGAAACACTCATGATAGCGGCGAATACGTACCTTTGTGCGTATCGCACATGTTCCACGAAGCAATGGAGGAAATAATGTCCATTCATACTAGCAAAACCGTCACACGGCGCGGCATGTTGAAAGGGGCCACGGCCTTGGGTGTCTTCAGCGCCTTTGCGCCCGCATTGTTGCGCGCAGGCGCGGCCCAGGCCGCTGGCGCGGGCGAGGTTCTGTCCGGATCCCACTGGGGCGCATTTAGCGCGACCGTGGAAAATGGTGTCTGGACCAAAATAAACGCTTGGGATCAGGACCCACACCCGACCCCGATGCTTGAAGGTGTGATGGACAGTGTCTATTCACCGTCGCGGATCAAATACCCGATGGTGCGCAAAGCCTTTCTTGAAAACGGCCCAGGCGCCAGCCCCGAAGAACGTGGCAACGGAGAATTTGTCCGCGTCGATTGGGATACCGCACTTGAGCTGGTCACAGGTGAACTCAAACGTGTCAGCGACACCCATGGCCCAGCTGGCGTCTATGCCGGTTCTTATGGCTGGCAAAGCCCGGGCAAACTGCACAATTGTCAAAACCTTCTGCGCCGCGCACTGAACGTGGGTCTGGAAGGCAAGTTCGTAAACGACTCGGGCGATTATTCGACCGGGGCCAGCCAGATCATCATGCCCCACGTCATGGGCACGCTGGAAGTGTATGAACAGCAAACCGCCTGGCCCGTCGTGGTGGAAAGCACCGATGTGTTGGTCTTTTGGGCCGCTGACCCGGTCAAGACCAACCAGATCGGTTATGCCGTCCCGGATCATGGGTGCTACCCCTACCTGGAAGAGTTCAAGAAGACCGGCAAGAAGGTGATCGTGATCGACCCGATCCGCACTGAAACCGCCAAATTCTTTGACGCCGAGTGGATCCCGATCCGCCCGCATACCGACGTTGCGATGATGCTGGGCATAGCCCATGCGCTATATTCCGAAGGTCTGCATAGTCAGGATTTCCTTGACGAATACACTGCTGGCTTCGAGAAATTCCTGCCTTATCTGACCGGCGAAAGCGACGGTACGCCGAAGACCCCGGAATGGGCGGCAGAAATCTGTGAAGTGCCAGCTGACCAGATCAGGGAACTGGCCAAGCTCTTTGCCGGCAACCGTACGATGCTAAGCTCTGGCTGGTCTATCCAGCGTCAACACCATGGCGAACAACCGCACTGGATGCTGGTCACACTGGCCTCGATGCTGGGTCAGATCGGATTGCCAGGTGGCGGTTTCGGTCTGAGCTATCACTATGGCAACGGCGGATCACCTTCGGCAAATTCGGTTGTACTTTCGGGTATGTCGGATGGCGGAACGGCTGTGGAGCATATGTCTTGGGTAACCGAAACGGGTGCGGCGTCGATCCCGGTCAGCCGGATTGTCGAAATGCTGGAAAATCCCGGCGGCGACTTTGATTTCAACGGCACGCAGGCACAGTATCCAAAAGTCAAAATGGTCTATTGGGTCGGCGGTAACCCGTTTGCCCACCACCAGGATCGGAACCGTATGATCAAGGCCTGGCAGACGCTGGAAACCGTGGTTGTGCAGGACTTCCAATGGACTGCAACCGCGCGGTTCGCCGATATCGTGCTGCCCGCCACCACGTCTTACGAGCGCAACGATATCGAACATATCGGGGACTATTCGCTCAAGGCGATCCTTGGCATGAAAAAGATCGTGGATCCGGTGTTTGAATCGCGTACCGATTTCGACATCTTCACCGATATCGCCACGCGGCTTGGCGCAGGTGATGCGTTCACCGAAGGCAAGGATGAAATGGAATGGATCAAGGGCTTCTATGAAGAAGCCGGCAAACAAGGTCCGGCCAAAGGTGTCGACATACCCAAGTTTGACGATTTCTGGGAAACCGGTGTGGTTGTCTTCGACGTCCCTGAAAGTGCCAAACAGTTTGTGCGCTATGCCGATTATCGTGATGATCCGCTGCTTGAACCGCTGGGCACGCCCACCGGCAAGATCGAGATCTTCTCGCGTAATATCGAGAAGATGGGCTATGACGATTGCGGTCCGCATCCGATGTGGATGGAACCTGTTGAACGGCTTGGTGGCAACGAGCCCTATCCGTTGCATATTGACAGCGCCCACCCCAATGACCGGCTGCACTCGCAGCTTTGCGGAACAAAAATCCGCGAAGGTTACGCCGTGGCCGGACGCGAGCCTTGTATGATCAACCCCGCCGATGCCACCGCGCGCGGTATTGCCGATGGCGATGTGGTTCGGGTGTTCAATGATCGCGGTCAGGTACTGGCCGGAGCGATTGTATCTGACGACGTTCGCCCAAGTGTCATCCGCATGTATGAAGGCGGATGGTATGATCCGGTCAACGGCGGCGAGGTCGGATCGCTTGATGCTTATGGCGATGTGAACTGTCTGACCGTTCCTGGCGGTACGTCGAAACTGGCGCAGGGCAACTGTGGCCATACCGGCCTTGCAGACGTCGAGAAGTTCACTGGCGATCTTCCTGCCGTGAAGGTCTTTGACGCCCCAGCAGGGGGCTGAGCCTAAGACAACCCGGCGCGTGCGACCCTTTCGCGCGCGCCGATTTTAATGAGGTGTTGGAATGCGGTACCCAAGCCACTTGTTTATGTCGTTAATGTTCGCAATCGCACTTGGCGCGCCGACGCAAGCCCAGGAACTACCGGATGTGGCCTATCTGGACGGAACATTCGTTTTAAGTGCTGCGCCTGGTGACGATGAACCGCCAATGGGCAAATTGTTGGTCTCGGCCCCTTTGCAACTTATCTCTCAGGATGGCGACTGGTTTCAGGTTTCCATGCAAGGATGGACACAAGCGGGTGCTGAGCGCATCATCTATGCAGCCCCGGGCATTCGTGTGCTGCACGCGGTCTTGTCCAAATCCGCGATTGAGACGCTGGTTTTTTCTGAAAAGACCGAAGATCCCGACACTTTGCTGGTCTGGACGAAAACCGAGCTTCAGGGGTGGGTAAACGCCCCGGACCTGAAACCCGGCTTGCAAGACATCTGGGCACGGGCAGAGCCGCTTTTTGCCGAACGTTGCACCGCCTGTCATCAAAGACGCATCCCCCACCACTACACGGCGAACCAGTGGACAAGCCATCTGAAGGTCATGGGGCCGCGGACCGGATTGCCGAAAGATGACCAGTTCCTGATCCGCGCTTATTTGCAATATCATGCCAAAGACGCGGATAGACTTGGCCATGCCACTGTGCATTGATCTTGCCCAGGCGGAACGCGCGAAATTGACGTGCGAAATATCGTCCCTACAAAGGACCGGACCATGCTGAACCTGAAAACGTTGATTGAAAACCACGAAGATTGGTTGATTGATCGCGTATTGCACTACGCGCAGCAAAAATCCTACACCCAAAATTCGTCCACCCTGAGAGAGGCATGGCGGAACTCGATCCGTGGGCTAAGCGAACCGCTGATTCAGTTTTTTGACGCGGCCCGACAGTCCAATTCTTCGCACAAGGCGGCGATAGAGGGCGCCACGAGGTTTGGTGTGGCCCAAGGGTTGCAACATCGTACGCAGGGGGTTGATTTGGTCGACTTCGTTGGGGCGCTGAAACTCCATCGCAATGCTTATCTTGACCTGATCCGTGAAAAAGAACCTGACGGCAATGAAAGTGTGCGGTTGCAGGAACTGACCATGGAGCTGTTCGACTGTATTGAGATGGGTCTGCTTGAGGCTTGGGGAACCACATGCGTCACCGATCAAATGGCAGAGTTGCAGACGCGCAATCGCGAACTGAGTAATGAAAAGAACAAGTACATCACCGTATTTGAAAGCATAGCCGAGCCAGCAATTTTGCTGGACTTGCAGAACACTCCGACCCACGTGAATGCCGCGGCGTACAGGTTGCTGTTAGGTGAAGAGAAACCCGGAGCGGGCTATTACGGCAATTTGAATAACCCGTTCTTGCACGAAATTGTGCGTAAATTGCTCTCGTCCAGTCAGTCATCCTCTGATCCGGTCACATTGAACACACCGAACGGCAAGCGGATATTTGATGTGTCAGTCCAGCAAGTGCTTGATATTAGTGAAAAATTTTCCGGAAGCGTGATTATTATTCAAGATATCACCGATTACCTGAGTGCGATCAACGTGGCTCAGGCGGCGGATCAGGCAAAATCGGTATTTCTGAACACGATCAGCCATGAAATCCGCACCCCGCTTAATAGCATCCTGGGTCTAACCCGTTTGATGGAAGACGAAGAGCTGCCAGCCAGCAAAGCCCGGCAGCTGCGCAGCATCCAGGCATCAGGAGAGATGCTCTCTGCTGTGATCGAAAACGTATTGGGCCTGTCAAAAGCGAAAGCGAACGCGTTGCAGCTTGTGGAGCAGGATTTCCATTTGGGCGACATGTGTGATGCCCTCTATCAGGTTCTGGAACTTGAAGATGGCACCCAACGGCCCAAACTGATGCGCGAAGTTGACGCGGACGTGCCAATGCACCTTCACGGCGATGGGCACAAGTTGCGCCACGTACTTTTGAACCTGCTATCCAACGCTTTGAAATACGCCGGAGAAGGATTGGTCACCCTTGTTGTGACCTCTGAATGCACCCTGGATGACGGCCAGCAGCAACTGCGTTTCGAAGTCATAGATACCGGACCCGGAGTGCCGGAAAAGGCCATCGACACGCTTTTCGAACCCTTTTCCCAAGGGGCGCAAAACAACCCGTCCGCTTCCGGCGGAAGTGGGTTGGGGCTTGCGATTTGCAAGCACCTCGTAGAGTTTCTCGGCGGTGAAATCGCTTATCGTCCCAACCCGGCGGGCGGCAGCATTTTTGGGTTCTCGATCGCCTTCAACGTGGCCAGGGAACCAAAGCCGCAAAGGCGTGAGGCTTCTGACTGCCGGGTTCTGGTGGTCGAAGACGACCTGGTGAATGCCACCGTGATCGAGGCATACCTGGAAGAACTGGGCAACCATGTGACCCTGGTGCGCTCTTCCCCCGAGGCTGAAACGGCGTTGGCGTATCCCGATTTCGATATCGTAGTCACCGACTACAGGCTGGGACAGAACACGGGACTGGACGTTGTCAAAGCATTGCGCGTTGCCGAACGTAAATCCGGGCGATCAATCCCGATTGTGGTCATGACAGCCGCCATCCCGACAGACAGTCACGAACTCATTCAGCAACTGGGCATTGATCTGTTTCTTCAAAAGCCATTTTCGCGATACGAACTCGCCAACGCCTTGTCCGGCGTCATGCGTGGGACAGTGTCAGATGGTGCCCCGACGCATAACAAATCGCCACAACCTATTAGTCGTCAAGACCTCAACCAGCTGCTGTCTGATCTGGGATTTACCCGATGCAAGAAAGTTGTTCAGAGTTTCCAAAGCACTTTGCCCAGCCTGTTGGCGGGCATGCGCGCCCGCCAGGAAGAAGGAGATGCCAGTGGCATCTCTGAACTGGCACATCAGTTGATTGGCGCATCAGGTTTCATTGGTGCGCGAAGGTTGGTGGATCTGGCCAAGACGTTGAAGGCCCAGTGTAAAAGCCAGGAGGCCACGAATGTATCGAGAACGCTTGAAGATCTGTATTCTGAGGGTGATCTCGTCCTACAAGGGCTTGATGTAGAATGGCGTGATATCAGTTCTGAATATCTCAGCAGCTAGGACCATCGACGGCGAACCTCCGATGGTTCAACTGTCTGTGTGGAAGGTTGGAAGTGATGCGAATAACGATATTCAGATGGGCATTTTGGAAAACCAGACGTTTGTCGGCTCGTACCTAACGGCAGCTTTGTCCGCACTGTGGTCATTCATGCACGGCGCGACGAAAGTCGGGTTTGAGCCCATATTTACCAATGCTGCAGCCCGTATAAAGGGCGGCTTCCGGAAGCTTTTCGGGCGTTCACCAATAGTCTTCAATGCCAATCATTAGTCCGGTTTTGAACTTTACTTAGCCAAAAGAAATGCAAGTTGCGCGGCTGATGTGACGCCATCAATAAGCCGTACAGGTTCCTCTTCACAAAAATATGCCGGAATATGGACCATACCAGCGCACCCAAGAACCACGACATCAACCTTGTCTTCAGCGACAGCACGTTTGATTTCCCCCACCACGGCCGGGGCGGTTCCGACGGGGTCTGTTTCCAGGTCTAGAACCGGGACGCCACACGCGCGGACGCGGGCCAGATTGGATGCAAAGCCGTAGGCGTGGATGTTGTTTTCCAGAATGGGCACAGAAACGGCTAAAGTGGTCACAACTGAAAAACGCCCGCCTGCCAGAACCGCCATGTGATAGGCAGCTTGGCCAATACCAATGACAGGACAGGCGGCTATTTCGCGGGCGGCGTCTAGTCCCGTGTCATCAAAGCAGCCGATGATAATCGTCTGCGCGCCTGCATCAGATGCTTTGCGAACAAGCGCCAGCAAGGGTGGGATGCAGGCTGCGCCGTCCGCAGATCCCTGAATCGCGGCGGGCCCATCGAGGGATGTCCAGCCTGCCACCACGACGCCCGCTTTCGATGCTGTTTCCACCATTGCTTGGGTCATAGCTTCCGTGCTGTTGGGGTTGATCAGAACGATCATCAGACGGCTTTTCCTGCATCGCTGCCTGCGCGCGCTTTGCGGCGATTGCTGAGGCGTGCAAGAGCGAGGAACGCGCCGATGATCAACAGCGAGAACAGCGTCGTCAGCGTGCCAAGCGCATACAGCACAGGCGACGTAACATTGGTCGTCATCCCGTAAATCTCAAGCGGTAAGGTGTTGTAGCTGCCCGCCGTCAACAAAGTACGCGCGAATTCGTCATAGCTCAGCGTGAAACCAAACAAGGCGACGCCAATCAGCGAGGGTGCGATTATCGGCAACACAACATGGCGAATTGTTTGCCATGGGGATGCCCCAAGATCGCGGGCGGCTTCCTCGAAGCTTTTGTCGAAACGGTTGAAGACGGCGAACATGATCAGCAGGCCGAACGGCAGCGTCCATGTCAGTTGCGCGCCAAAACCAGAGGTCGACCAATGCACGTTGAGCCCGCTTTGCGAAAACAGTAGACCCACGCCCAGTGACACAAGGATCGACGGGATCACCAGCGCCGTGATGATCAGGTAAAACAGAATGCCTGACCCTGCGAATTTCTTGCGAAAGGCCAAGCCGCCCATGACTGAAACGACCACTGTTGTGACCATGACCATCAGGCCCAACGCGATGGAACGGCGAAAGCTGCCCCAGATGTCGCCGACGGCCTGTTGTTCGAACAAGTCATAGAACCAATGCAGAGACACGCCGCGCATCGGGAAGGTCAGCCCACCCCCCTCACCTTGGAACGACAATATGCCAATCGTCAGGGTCGGACCGTAAAGGAACAGCACAAACAGCGCGAAGAACGCGGAAAGGATATAGAATGATCTTGGGCGCGGTTCCATTACAGTTCCTTCCGAATGTCGACAAAGCGCAAGAGGATGCCGATGGTGATCAGCACGGTCGCCAGCAATACAATCGCCGTGGCAGACGCGCTTGGATATTGCAGCAAGGCGATATCATTTGAAATCAAACGACCGACGTTCGCGGATTGGCTGCCCGACATGAAGCGCACTGTGATGAAATCGCCCATGACCAACGTGACCACGAAAATGGTGCCGATCATAATGCCTGGCTTGGCCAATGGGATAATGAGGTTCCACAAGATTTGCATGCCGCTTGCGCCTGCATCCCGCGCCGCCTCAATCAGGGATCTGTCGATCCGCATCATCGTGTTGAAGATCGGGACGACCATAAACAGCGTGTAAAGGTGCACAAAGGCAAGGATGACGGCAAAATCACTGAACAAAAGCCACTCGACCGGTTCATCTAATACGCCCCAAGATATCAGCGTGGAATTGGCAATGCCGTTGCGCCCGAGAAATGGAATCCAGCTGATCATGCGGATGATGTTGGAGGTCCAGAACGGAATTGTGCACAAGAGGAAAAGTGCGATTTGCCATGTCTGGCTTCGAATGTGAAATGTCAGATAATAGGCAACGGTGAACCCGATTGCCAAGGTAAAGGCCCATGTAATGAACGCATATTTGAACGTGTTAAGAAAGACGGTGTAGGTGACGGGTGATCCAAACAGGAAAGCGTAATTGTCCCATTCAAAGGCCGGAATGATAGAAAATTCCGTCGCGCGCCAAAAGCTGACGGTTATGATTAAAACAATCGGCATCACGAGAAAAACCAGCAGTACCGCCGCGAGCGGGGACACCATCAGCCAGCCGGTTACATTGCGATTTTCTAACAGCTTTTTCATGAGTATTCTTTATATTGAATGGGGGTGGGTGCGCCGCTTGGCGCACCCGTTGGCCGTTTTTAAGCAGCGATAAATTCGTTCCACTTGCGGACCATGTATTGGTTTTCGTCCATGACAGAGTTCCAGCATACAACGGATCCCATGCGATCAAGGAAGGCCCCACCATCGCGAACTTCGCCCGCACCGGCCAGTTTGTCGCCAGTTGGGGACAAGATGTCACCTTTCGCGGCTTTGCCTTCGTACCAAAAGCCCCATTCGTCTGCGGTCATGAACTCTTTGGACGTTTCGGGCACCGCCGAGTAATAGCCCTGACGCATCAGATAGCCGCCGACCCAGCCAGAGAGATACCAGTTGATGTATTCATAGGCAGCTTCAAGCTCCAGACCAGACAGTGCAGCAGAGATGCCCAAACCACCGCCCCACGAGCGGTAACCTTCTTCCAAAGGTTGATAGACGCATGGGACACCTTGCGATTTGACGGCTGTGATTGCAGGGGACCACATGGACTGGATCACAACTTCGCCGGACGCCATCAGGTTGACGCTTTCGTCAAAGGACTTCCAGAACGCGCGGAACTGGCCATTTTTCTTGGCCTCGGTAAAGATGCCGAGCGTCAGATCAATTTCTTCTTTCGTCATGTTGCCTTTGTCGGGGTAAGTGTATTCGCCCATGGATTCCACGACCATCGCCATGTCCATGATCCCGATAGACGAGATGTCGAGAATGGATGCTTTACCCTTAAACTCAGGGTTCAAAAGCTCGGACCAGTTGTTGATCGGACGGCCAATCAGATCGGGGCGGATGCCCAGCGTGTCGGCGTTGTAGATCGTCGGGATCAGGGTCATCCAACCGGATTCTTCTTGAACGAAGTCCGTACCGTTCGGGCCTGACGTAAAGCCGACGGTATGTGGCGCTGTGCCCTGTGCAATCGTGCTTGTCGGTGTCAAAAGACCGCTGCGGAATGTACCGGCGATCTTGTCGTAATTGGCAATCTTGGACGTATCCATTGCCTGCATGTTGCCAGCGGCCCAGACCTTTTTACAGATAAAGTATTCGATGTCTGCGATGTCAAAGCTGTTGGGCTGTGTGGCGGCGCGTTGTGTGACGCTGTCCGTATCCAGTGCAGTCATTTCAAGCGTGAAACCAAGGTCTTCTTTCACTTTCTTGGCGACATCATTGAGGTTGGACACCCCTGTGCCGAACTGGCGTATGGTGACATCCTTGATGTTTTGCGCCCAAAGCATCGGCGCGCCAAGGGTCGTAGAACCGGCCGCAATCGCAGTCGATGCGGCACCTTTTAGCAGTGCGCGGCGGCTTAGGCCGGTCCGTGATGTAAGTTTGGTCATGCGTCGTCTCCTTGTCGGTGGTGAAGTGCCGCGACTTATGCGGTCAGTTGGTGAAGGTTTTTGGCATCCCAATGCAGACCAATCCGGTCGCCGGGATGATGCGGGGTGGTGAAGTATTCAGCTTCGGGCACCAGCGCAGTGATTTCTTGGTCGCCGGTAATGCGCGACAGCAAGGATACATGTGTGCCTTGGTACTCAACGGCGATCACTTGGGCGTCCAGTTTGCCCTTTTGTGGCGCGGTGATGGCGACAGCGTCTGTACGGATTGCGAAGTGCCCTTCGGGCAGCGCGATGACATTATGGCCGCCCATAAACTGCGCAACAAAGCGGGTCATTGGGGCGTTAAACACATCGCGGGCAGGACCCGCCTGTTCGATCACCGCGTCATTCATGACGACAATCTCATCGGCCAGCGCCAATGCTTCGTCTTGCCCATGCGTGACGTGGATAAAACTGATGCCCAGCTCCTTTTGAAGCTTCTTCAGCTCGCCACGCATCCGGATGCGCAAGAACGGGTCCAGCGCTGACAGCGGTTCATCCAGCAATAAAACTTCGGGTCTTGTGATCAATGCGCGGGCCAGCGCGACGCGCTGTTGTTGCCCGCCGGATAATTGATCAGGCAGTCGATCTGCCAGCGCCGTTAGGTCGACCAACTCCAGCATCTCGCCCGCTTTGGTGTGGCGTTCCTTAACGTCCACCCCCTTCATTTTCAGGCTGAATGCAACGTTATCAAGGACGCTAAGGTGCGGAAACAAAGCGTAATTCTGAAACATCATCGCGGTGCCGCGCTGCGCGGGCGGCAGAGCGGAAATGTCACGCCCTGACAGCAAAATTGCACCATCAGTCACGCTCTCATGACCCGCAATCATCCGCAGCGTCGATGATTTCCCGCAACCCGAAGGCCCAAGCAGGCAGGTATAGGAGGATGGCTGAAACCTATGCTGTATCGCATCCACAGCGACGGTCGGACCATAACGTTTGGTGACTTTCACCAGTTCCAGATCATGTTTTACAGTCATGGGTGCTCCTATGTTGAAACCAGTTGGGCGCTTGTGATGTTGGAATTCAAACAGTGCCTACGGTTTCTGGGAAAGAGTCGGGTCGGTGACAAAAGATTGGGCGGAGCAATTCGGTGGTGCTCAAGAATTGAACACAATGTGCATTCAATATTGTATACAATTAAGCCGCGCCTTGTTCACGCGGCATACCTCTGGCATCAGTGATTCTAAAGGAACCTCCTATGCAGACTCGGCCTATCTCCAAACCCAAACCTCAAAATGCGACGCAGAAGGTAGCTGATGCGCTGGCTTTGGCGATCCATGAACATCGTCTCATGCCGGGTACAAAGCTGGGAGAGGACGAAATTGGAGAAATTTACAATGTGTCTCGCACTGTGGTTCGCGCAGCGCTTCAATCGCTCGCGCATGTTCAGCTTGTAGAAATCCAGCGCAATAAAGGTGCATTCGTGGCAAGTCCGACCACGCGTGAGGCCCGCGAAGTGTTTGAAGCGCGCATCTTGTTAGAACCGCGCACCGCCCGTTCCGCCGCGAGCCGAGCAACACCGCGCGACATTGAGATTTTGAACGATCATATTGCTCAAGAGCATTTGGCCTTGGATGCTGGCGATAATGGCCGTGCGCTCAACCTGTCTGGTCGCTTCCATATCGAGATCGCGCGGATTGCAGATCAGGACACAATCAGTCAGTTTATCGAAACTCTGATCGCCCGTTCTTCTTTGGTCATAGCACTCTATTGGCGGCGCGAAAGTGCGTTATGCGAGAGTCACGCCCATCACGCCCTGGTGCAATCAATTGCCGATGGTGATGAGCAAAATGCCGAAGAGCTGATGCACAGCCACATCGTCGATCTAAACTCGGCGCTCGATTTACGTGATCGCCCCGTTCAGGCACAAAACCTACGGGAATTGCTCCAAGCGACAGATCAATAGTCTATCGATCTGAACGCGAATTTCAAATGACTGCTTTTGAAAGGTAAGCTGACGTCGGGGTCAGGGCCAGCCAAAGGCAGTTCTTAGGCAGCAGTGTTCAAATACGACGACAGTCTCAACGCTTCTTCGGCGCAACCCATTTCGCCTCATTCGCCTTGATCGCCTTGATGCGCTCGTCTGTTTTGGGATGGCTCATCAGCCAGGCCGGGGACACGCCTTTGCGTGTGGCGGTCAGGTCGTCCAGCTTGTGAAACAGCGAAATCTGTGGTGCGACGCCGATGCCGGCCTTGACCAACAACGCGCTGGCGTAGGCGTCGGCCTCGTATTCATCACCGCGTGACAGGCGCGCGGCTAAAAGCGAGGTCAGCATATTGGCGATATATGCGCCGACACCGGGAATGAAGCGGCCCAGCACCATGGCCAGCGCCGTGCGCAGCGCATTTTGGCCTGAGAAATCGATCATCCGGCGGCGCGAATGGCCAAGCGCAACGTGGCCCAGCTCGTGCGCAATGACGCTGGTCAGCTCTTCGCCCGTGACCTTGCCCGTGGCGTATTGGTTCAGAAAACCACGTGTCAGAAAGATGCGCCCATCCGGGGCGGCCAGGCCGTTTACAGGGTCGACCTCATAGACATGCACCTTGACGCGGGGCAGGTCCAGCGCTCCCGCCAGCCGGTCGGTCAGGGCCAACAGGGCGGGGTCCTTCAGCGGTGTGGATTGCGCATCCAGTTCGCGCGCCGTGCGCCAGGCGGAAAACCGGTACATGGCGATGCCATAGATCAGGGCCAGCAGCAGGGGCGTAAATTTCAACATGTGTTGGATATAGGCGCTGGGGCGCGCGGGTTCCAGCCTTCAGGTGGCTTGTCGGGCCTCGGTCCGTTTCAACCTCTGTTGGCGCAGCGCGCCACGTATCCACAGCGCCATGGTGCCCGCCACGGCAAGGGCCGCCAGCAATCCCACCACGTTGCCCATCACATCCGCCACCGCCGACACCTGGCTGGCAAACGCCATGCCCAGACCGACATAGACCGTGACCCACACGGTTTCCCCCAAAATGTCCCACAGGGCAAACCGGGCCCAGCCCAGGCCGGCGGCACCTGCGACGCAGTTGACCCACGGCCCCAGCGGCGCAAACAGCCAGGTCGAAAAGAACACCCCCGTGCCGCCATGTTGGTCCACAGTGTTCTGCGCGCGTTTCAACACGGCCCGGCGCGCCGGGGTGCGGGCGATCTTTTCGACCAGCGGCGTGCCTCCAAATCGGCCAATGGCGAACCCGGCCTGATCGCCGATCACCGCGCCGCCATAAGCGGCGGCGACCACCTGCCACAAGGCCAGATCGCCGGTCGTAACAAAGGCACCGCCCGACAGCATCATCAGGGATGTGGGGATCGGCAGGGCAAGGCAGGACAGAAAGGCCGAGGCGAAGATCACATAGACGCCATAGGTGGTGACCAGGGCAAAGACCGTTTCGCTCATGGCTGCGTGCCTTCGGGATTGGCGGCGTGATGGGCGGCGATGGCGGTTTCGATTGACTGGATCAGCGTGTCAACATCGGTGCCGTTTTCTTCGGCAATGCGGCGGACGCTCATAGGGCGACCGGGGCGGCCATCGGGAAGCTCCAACAGCTCAAGCATAAGCGCGATCATCTCAGGGCGGGGGATGCCCCAGGAATTGGCGATATAGCCCGGTGTCATCCAGGGCTGGATCTGTTGGTTGCGATGGGCCGGGTCTTTCCAATAGACCCAGTCGGCCGTCGCGCGCACAGCGAAAAAGACACTGGCCACAAGGGCCAGGGCCAAAAGGACCGTAGCGATGGGCGCGGCGGAATAAATGCGTTTGACGAAACTGATCACCTGTGTGCTCCTGTCTGCCTTCTACGCGGCGGGCTGTATTCTCCGTCGCAAGTCCTGCGACATTTCGCCAGAGTTCCCAGCGGCCCACCGATGCCGTAGGTCCAGCCGATAGAGGCAAGCGAACAGGAAGTCATGACAAAAGCGCGTTCAATCTGGATTTTTCGTAAGATCGCTTCGATCGAAGGCTGGAGCTATCTGATCCTACTCTTCGTGGCGATGCCCTTGAAATATTGGGCCGGGATGCCCGATGCGGTGCGTCTGGTCGGCATGGCGCATGGCTGGTTGTTCGTGGGCTATATCGTTGCACTGGGGATGGCTGCCGGTGGCCTGTCGCCCGCCCGGGTCGGCTGGGCGTTTTTCGTCAGCCTGGTGCCTTTTGGAACCTTTGTGCATGATCCATACCTGAAACGCGCCCAGGTCGCGGCAGAGACAGGTGCTGCGGCCGCAGAGTAGTGGCCCCTGGTCGTGGCTGCCCTTAGCGCCCCAGGTCCCGCATGCCCCGGTCGATGCCATCCAGCGTCATCGGCACCATACGGCCTTGGAAGACGTCCGAAATCATCTGCACCGATTGCGTATAGCGCCAGTGTTTTTCCGGCAGCGGATTGATCCAAAGGTGGTTGGGCCACTGTTCGCGGGCGCGGTGCAACCAGACCTGACCGGCTTCTTCGTTCCAATGTTCGTTTGCGCCACCCGGATAAGCGACCTCATACGGCGACATGGAGGCGTCGCCAACAAAGATGCATTTATAGTCCGGCCCATAGGTGCGCAGCACCTCCCAGGTCGGGGTTTGGGCGTTCCAACGGCGGGAATTGTCACGCCATACACCTTCGTACAGGCAGTTGTGGAAATAATAGTATTCCAGGTGTTTGAATTCGGCGCGAGCGGCGGAAAACAGCTCTTCAACCACCTTGATATGCGGGTCCATTGATCCGCCAACATCCAGGAATAACAACACCTTGACGGCGTTTCTTCGTTCGGGGCGTGTCTTGACGTCCAGATATCCATTTTCGGCAGTGGCGCGAATGGTACCGTCCAGATCCAGCTCGTCATGCGCGCCGTCGCGGGCCCAGTTGCGCAGGCGTTTCAACGCGACCTTGATGTTGCGCGTGCCCAGTTCAACACTGTCATCCAGGTTCTTGAATTCACGCTTGTCCCAGACTTTGACCGCGCGCTGGTGGCGCGATTTGTCCTGGCCAATGCGCACGCCTTCGGGGTTATAGCCATGGGCGCCAAACGGCGAGGTGCCAGCGGTGCCGACCCATTTGTTGCCACCCTGGTGGCGGCCTTCCTGTTCCTTCAGCCGCTCTTTCAGCGTCTCCATCAGCTTGTCAAAGCCGCCCAGGGCCTCGATCTCGGCCTTTTCTTCCGCTGACAGGTGCTTTTCAGCCATCTTGCGCAGCCATTCCTCGGGAATGTCCACGGCGTCCAACACCTGCTCCATGGTGATGGCCTCGAGCCCTTCAAAACTGGTCGAAAAGGCGCGGTCGAATTTGTCCAGGTTGCGTTCGTCCTTTACCATCGCCGTGCGGGCGAGGTAATAAAAGCCCTCGATCTCATAGGTGACCAGCCCGGCTTTCATGCCCTCAAGAAAGGCCAGGTATTCGCGCAGGCTGACGGGCACTTTGTTGGCACGAAGGTTGTCGAAGAACGGCAGGAACATGGTGTCGCCCCTAGATCGATCGGTCGATGAATACCGTCACAAACATGCCGACCAGCGCGAAGGCCAAAGCATAGATCACCGAATATTGCAGCTTGTCCAGACGGTTACCGCCCCGTTTTGCCGCGTTGCGATATCCAAGAAGCCCGCCGATGACGAGTGCTGCAATGACAATCATGTGGCCCGTACCCCGTAGGTTTTTCGTTGGCTTTTGGCAATTAGCTTGGAGCGATGGCCGCAATTTCGCGCAACCGTTCGCCCACCTGTGCGTCCGAGCCGAAGCCATAGCGTGCCCAGCCCAGACTGTCGAGCCTGACAAGCTGTGCTTCTGTGCCACGACCAGCCAGTTCCAGCGCTTCGGCTTTGATCATCAGAAGCGTCGACAAAAGGGCGGCATTTTCGGCCTGCATCACGGGGCTGAGATGGGCGTTCACGATGGTGATCGCCCGATCCGCCTTGCCCGAGGACAGCGCATAGGCGGCCAGCTGAACACCCATATGCGCGGCTTGAAGCGAAGAGCCGGGCGTGTTGCGATAGATCGTTTCGGCCTCGCGAAATGCCTGCAAGGCGGTGTCGCTGTTCACACCAAGCGACAGGCGCCCCAGGGCATAGAGGCTGAAGGCCAGGCGGGTGTCATACCAGCCCTGCGCACGGGCGATGTTCACCGCTTCCTGGGCTGACGTTCGGCGGCGGCTGGTCGGTGTTGCAGAGCCCAAGGCCGCTTCGATCGCCGTTTTCCAACGCTGCGGCGTCTGGCCCATGGCCCGGGGCAGACCGCTGCCCCCAGCCGGGTTCAGCCGGGCCAGGATCGCGGGCAGCTTGGAATAAACCTGGCCGCGCGTCATGCCCGAACGCAGCTCAGGCGCATAATAGGCGCGCAGGATCAGCATGTCGAAACCGGTCAGAACCGTGTGGAAATTGTCATCGTTGAACACGCTGTCGTTCAACCGGTACAGGTCGTTTACCGGCCCCAGCGCCTGGGCGATTTCCTCGTGCAGACAGTCGCGCATTTCCTGCGGGCTGACGTCACCGGGGATGAACACGGCCATATGGCGGCGCGTGGTCAGCGCGGTCCAATCGGTCGCGGGGGTCGATCGCAGTTTGCGATATTCGTCCCAGCTGGACACGTTGGGCGCAACAAAACAGGCCGCATGAGGCACCAGCGCCTGCAACTGCCGTTTCGGAATGATTTCCAGGTTGATGCCCGCAGGCCCCGCATTGGGCACCTGACGCACATTGATCCCGGCTTCGATCCGAAGGCGGGCCAGAAGGCGATCCAGATCGACCTGAAGCGCGCCGGGCACATTGCCGCTGACGCGCAGCGTGACGGGCCCTTCGAACCGGGTCAGGACGGGCAGGGCGCGCCCGCTTTCCAGCCGAAAGGACAGGTCCAGGAAATCAGCTGCAATGTCGCTGTTGGGCCGGGCAGGCGCGGAAATGCGCGTGCCGGCAAAGGCCTTCATCGGTGGCAGGTTTTGCGGCAAGAATGCAACCTGGCGGGCCGTGACCTCAGGGGCACGGTTGACTTGACCGGGCGACTGCACACAGCCAGCCAGCACCAGAAGTGCAGGGAACAGCAACCTACGCATCTTTTCTCCTCCCATACCGGACAGGCACCCGGCGACAGAGTTTACATGCGATGTCTTCGTTGATTTGCGTTAAAACCTGGTTCACGCGCCACGCAAACCCGGCGGGCAGGCCGGGCAGGGCGGGCGGCCCAGGTGGAGCCGTCACATTGCGGTGCGTACGAGTGGGCGAAGGCCGGACAAGCCTGGCAAGGCGTCCTTCCTGCGCAGTCACGCAACCGCAGTCGCCGTCCGGGGCCGAAAACAGAAGAAACGAGGGGATGGTTTCACGAACCCCCCCGTCAACTTCAGTCTGAAATATGCGGAAGTCGACCTCCCCAGGTCGCCTTCGAGCGCATTGTTCAGACCGCGTCAACGGTCGAACGGACATGTGAGTAGTGTCTCCCAACACAATACAAACACACCGTTTTGCCCCCCCAGGCCCAATCATGGTTAGGGCATGGTGAACGCTTCTCAAAGCGAAATGTGGCAGGAAACAAGTTATCCACAGTTTGGAAACAGTCGGGCGTCAATATCTGGGGGTTGGGGCCGAGTTATCCACAAGACATCTGTTAACCCTTGCGGCAAATGGGGCGGAAATGTGTCGAATCGGTGGCAGGCGTGGATCTGGTGGGCTGTGTGACCGTCGCGCCCGCCAACCTGATTCACCATCCCAGGTGGTGACGTTCACTTGGCGGTCAAGGCGCACCACCCCCAACAGTATCCTGCACCGACAATGGGGCGGCCGTCAAAAACGGCTGGGCTGCTATAGCGAAGCATCAAGCGTACCGGTTTTGGGTGTTAGCGGCCTTCTTGCTACCGCTGCCCCCGCGCCATGAAGGCCAGGCGTTCAAACAGATGCACGTCTTGTTCGTTCTTCAACAACGCGCCGTGCAGTTTCGGCAGGGCAGACGCGCCATCACGTTTCAGATCCTCGGCGCTCATGTCCTCGGCCAGCAGCAGTTTCAGCCAGTCCAGCACTTCGGAGGTCGAGGGTTTTTTCTTCAACCCCGCCTGATCGCGGATGTCATAGAACTGCGTCAACGCGGTGGTCAACAGCGCGTCCTTGATGCCCGGGTGATGCACTTCGACGATCTTACGCATCGTGTCGGTGTCGGGAAAGCTGATGTAATGAAAGAAACAGCGGCGCAGGAAGGCGTCAGGCAGTTCTTTTTCGTTGTTCGAGGTGATGATGATGATCGGGCGTTTGATCGCACGCACGGTCTGGCCGGTTTCATAGACGTGGAACTCCATCTTATCGAGCTCCTGCAACAGATCGTTGGGAAACTCGATATCGGCCTTGTCGATTTCATCAATCAGCAGCACGACCCGTTCGTCGGCCTCAAAGGCCTCCCACAGCTTGCCGCGTTTGATGTAGTTCGCCACATCATGCACCCGTTCTTCGCCCAGTTGGCTGTCACGCAGGCGCGACACCGCGTCATATTCATACAGGCCCTGCTGCGCGCGCGTGGTGGATTTGATGTTCCATTCGATCATCCGCGCGCCCAGGCTGGTCGCGACCTGACGCGCCAGTTCCGTCTTGCCCGTGCCCGGTTCACCCTTGACCAACAGCGGCCGTTCCAACGCCACAGCGGCGTTCACCGCGATCTTCAAATCATCCGTGGCAACATAGTCGGCGGTGCCTTCAAAGCGGCCCGTGTTCTTGGTAGTCATCTGCGCGGTCTCCTGACACTCGGTGCGGGGTATGCAGGTAAAGGCATGGGGGCTTTTTGGCAAGCGCTGCGGCTGGTCAGGGGGCAAGGGCGCCGGAAAACAGGGCGCAACTGGCTGAATTATTGGCAATTCGTGGTTAACACCCCCAGTTGAGCGAGCGTTAACAGTCAATTCACCGGTTTGCCTAGTGACAACCCTTAATCACATGTGTAAACGAGCGCCAAGAGGAGATCCGGACGACTTTCCCTGCTGCTTGCGGGAGAGGTCATGCCGGCGAGCAAAAGGAACCTGGTATGAAAGCCGAAACCTTCCTGCCCGACGATTATCGGCCCGCCGAAGATGAACCTTTCATGAACGAACGGCAGACGGAATATTTCCGCCGTAAACTGGACGCTTGGAAAGCTGAACTTCTGGATGGAAGCAAGCATACAATCGAAGGTTTGCAGGACAATACACGCAACATCCCGGATGTCTCGGATCGGGCCTCGGAAGAGACCGACCGCGCGCTTGAATTGCGCACCCGTGATCGTCAGCGCAAGCTGGTGGCAAAGATCGATCAGGCCCTGCGCCGGATCGCCGAGGGTGAATATGGTTATTGCGAGGATACGGGTGAACCGATTTCGCTGAAACGCCTGGATGCGCGCCCGATTGCGACCCTGAGCCTTGAGGCCCAGGAGCGTCACGAGCGCCGCGAAAAAGTGCACCGCGACGACTGAGCCGGTGGACATGTGCGACAAGTTGGGGGACACCGGGGTGGAAACACCTCGGTGTTCTTCGGTTTAGGGGGCGTGACATGCTGATCGGACAAGAGATAACTGTCATGGGCGGCGGCATTGGCGGCTTTACTGCCGCGCTGGCGCTGGCACAACGGGGCGCCGTCGTGCGCGTGCTGGAACAGGCCGATCAGATCGGCGAAGTCGGCGCGGGTCTGCAAATCAGCCCGAACGGTGTGCGGGTGCTGGACGCTCTGGGGCTTGGAGCCGAGGCGCGCGCGCGTGCGACGCGGTCGCAAGGTGTCTGGCTGCGCGACGGGGTGTCCGGTCACGAGGTGATCGACCTGGACCTGGCCCGGCTGCGTCCTGATGAGACCTATCTGATGTTCCACCGCGCCGATCTGTTGGACCTGCTGATGCAGGCCGCCGTGGCGGCGGGCGTCACGGTCGAAACCGGCGTGCGCGTCGACCGGGTCGAGGCGACAGCAGGCAAACCAGTGATCCACATCAACGGGCGTGCGCCCGAACAGGTTGGCTTTCTTGTTGGCGCTGACGGGCTGCATTCCGTGCTGCGCAGCGAATTGAATGGCAATCCGGCGCCGTTTTTCACCGGTCAGGTCGCCTGGCGTGCGCTGGTGCCCGCCACCGGGCGCGAAGAGGCCGAGGCGACGATTTTCATGGGGCCGGGGCGTCACATGGTGACCTATCCGCTGCGGCAGGGGCAGGTGATCAATCTGGTTGCTGTCGAAGAACGCGCCGATTGGGCGGCCGAAGGCTGGTTTCACAAGGATGACCCGGAAAACCTGCGCCGGGCCTTTGCCGGGTTCTGCCAGGATGCCCAGGACGTGCTGAGCCGGGTCGACCAGGTGCATGTCTGGGGCTTGCATCGCCACCCCGTCGCGGTGGAATGGCACAAGGGGTTTTGCGCGCTGCTGGGCGATGCGGCGCACCCGACGCTGCCGTTCATGGCGCAAGGGGCCGTTATGGCGCTGGAAGACGCCTGGGTGCTGGCTGATAGCCTGGCCAAACAGGGTCTGGAGGATGGCCCGGCCCTGTATCAGGCCCGTCGTCGCCCCCGCACGGCCCGCGTGATCGAAGCGGCAAACAAGAATGCGCGCAACTATCACTATGGCAACCCGCTGGCCAAGGCCGTGGGCCATGGCGTTCTGCGTCTGGCCAACCGGTTCGCACCGAACACGGTGCTGGGGCGGTTCGACTGGATCTATCAGCACGATGTGACGGCCGAATAGGTCACATCTGCCGCCTGCGGGCACTTCACCCCAGCAGCTTGTCCACTTCGGCGGCGGCAATGCTGTGCGACAGCAGGCTGAAATCGCCCCGCTCAAACATCCCATGTGCCGCATCAATGATCAGCCGGTGAACGGCACGTGCCAGGGCAGAACCCAGCGAAATGCGCGCAACTCCGGCACTTGCGAATTCAGCGCGGCTGACCTCGGTAAACGGACCTGCGGCCAGGGCGTTCACGGGCAGGGTGGTTGCGGCACAGACCTGCGCCTGGGCCGCCATGCCGCCGGGCATGGGCACATAGACGCAATCAGCGCCCGCAGCCTCAAAGCCTTGGATGCGCGCAATGGCCTCGTCCAGATCGTATTGGCCGTTCATGACCCCATCCGCACGTGCCACCAGCACGAAATCACGGGGCAGGGCGCGGGCGGCGGCACTGGCGGCGCGAATGCGCTCAACAGCCAGCGCGTGGGCGTATGGCGTTGCGGCGGGCAGCATGCTGTCTTCGATCGAAATGCCTGCCAGCCCGGCCTCGGCGGCCAAGCGGACGGTGTCTGCGCAGGTGTCGGGATCATCGCCAAAGCCGTTTTCGAAATCCCCAGAGACCGGCACATTGACGGCTCCCACCAGGTCCTGCGCATGGGCCAAGGTCTCGTCGCGGCTGAGCGTGCCCATGTCGGGGCGCCCCATCGTAAAAGCATGCGCCGCCGATGACGTGGCAATCGCCTGTGCCCCAAGCCCTGCCAGCACCTTGGCCGAGCCGATGTCCCAGGCATTGGCCAGGATAAACGGGTCACCCTTTCTATGCAGGGCGCGAAAGTCCGCACCGATATCGCGGGTCATGCTGTCACCTCATGGGCAAATTCCAGAACCCGCCCCAGAGCGATTTCGAACGCGCTGTCGTCGACTGTCATCGCGACCCGCACATGGCCCGCCGCCGCCTGACCGAAACTTTCGCCCGGCATGACGGCAATCAGCGTGTCGTCCAGCAGGCGGTTGGCAAAGGCGTCGCCCGTCAGCCCGGTGTCGCGGATGTCCAACATCAGGTACATGGCCCCCCCCGACGGCACCAGCCGCACAAGGTTCTGCTTGGCAATCAACGCCTGCGCAGCGGCGCGGCGGCGACGGAAGGGCGCGGCGATTTTTTCCTCTAATTCGGTGCCTTGATCCAGCGCAAAGGTGGCGGCGTCCTGAATGAACCCCGGCACACCATAGGTCGTGTGCGTCGCCAGCGTGACCATATGCGCAATGGCATCTTCGGGCCCCACGATCCAGCCAACGCGGCTGCCGGTCATGGCATGGCTTTTGGACATTGACCCCACCACCAGCGTGCGGTCCGCCATGCCGGGCAGAGCACGCGGCGACAGATGTTCGCCCTGCCAGATCTGCGTGTCATAGACCTCGTCTGAAATCAGCCACAGATCGCGCCGCTGGCAGACCTCGGCAATCGCCTGCAACGTGGCGCGCGAATAGATCACGCCTGTCGGATTGTTCGGCGTATTGATCATCAGGCTGGCGGCGCCGTCAGCTGCGGCGTCAATATCCGCCGCGCGGGGCTGAAACCCGTCCTCAGGGTGGGCGCGCACCGGCACCGGCACCGCCCCGACACCGCGCACAGTCCCCGGATAGGTCGCGTAATACGGGTCGATGAACAGGGCGCGATCACCTTGGTCACAAGCGGCGGCATGGGCGGCGAACAGCCCGGCCTGACCGCCCGGGGTGATCAACACGTTCTCGGGGCGCGTCGCCACGCCGGTGCGTTCGCTCAAACGCCGCGCCACCGCCTTGCGCAGGTCCTGAACCCCCGGGATCATGGCGTATCCGGTATGCCCGCCCTTGGCTGCACGATCCATGGCCTCCAGAATCACCGGATCCGTGCGAATGTCATGTTCGCCAATGGTCAGTTCAACCACCGGCAAGCCGTCGTCCACCATGCGACGCGCCTTGTAAAACACGTCCCAGCCATCGCTGCCCCCGCCGGTCAGCCCGGTAATCCGTTTCGACAGTTCCATGTGCGTCTCCTGCAATTCTTCAGCCGAGGGGGCATGGGGACCGATATTTTGTCAATCACATCTTCCTCTTGCCCAAAATATCCCCGCCGGAGGCAAGAAATCTTACGCTCAGCCCTTTCCAAATGCCCCAAGAGGTGAGAAAGGAAGTTGTCAAACGAAAACTCCCAAGGAGACGCCCCCATGGAGATTCGCGAGGCCCTTACCTTCGACGATGTTTTGCTGGTTCCAGCTGCCAGTAACGTGCTGCCCTCAACGGCGGACACGACCACGTTTGTGACCAAATCCATTGCCCTGAACATTCCGCTGCTCAGCTCTGCCATGGACACCGTGACCGAGGCCCGCATGGCCATCGCCATGGCTCAGGCCGGCGGCATGGGGGTGATCCACAAGAACCTGAACGTCGAAGACCAGGCCCGCGAAGTGCGCCGCGTGAAGCGGTTCGAAAGCGGGATCGTGTATAACCCGATCACCCTGACGGCGGATCAGACCCTGGCCGATGCCAAAGCATTGCAGGAACGGTACCGCGTGACGGGCTTCCCGGTGGTCAGCAAGGATGGCCGCGTGCTGGGCATTGTCACAAACCGCGACATGCGCTTTGCCACCGATGATGACACGCCGGTCAGCGTCATGATGACTTCGGACAATCTGGCGATGTTGCAGGAGCCCGCCGACCTGGACGAAGCGAAAAGCCTGATGAAGGCGCGTCGCATCGAAAAGCTGTTGGTCACCGATGGGGACGGCAAGTTGACCGGCTTGTTGACGTTGAAAGACACCGAACAGGCCGTGTTGAACCCGACCGCCTGCAAGGACGAATTGGGGCGCCTGCGCGTTGCGGCGGCCAGTTCCGTGGGGGACAGCGGCTTTGCGCGCACCGAAGCGTTGATTGACGCAGGTGTCGACATCGTGGTGATCGACACGGCGCATGGCCATTCGGCAGGGGTGATCGAGGCGGTGAAACGCGCCAAGGCCCTGTCAGGTAGGACACAGATCATCGCCGGAAACGTCGCCACGGCCGCGGCCACCCGTGCCCTGATTGATGCGGGCGCAGATGCGGTCAAGGTCGGTATCGGCCCCGGATCGATCTGCACCACCCGCATGGTCGCCGGTGTT
>Ga0209345_10000961_pt1 | contig 36971 bp, 25 predicted proteins | sample Cruoilmetagenom7_FD_187294 | JGI IMG/M metagenome (GOLD analysis project Ga0209345, IMG submission 187294) | Oil polluted marine microbial communities from Coal Oil Point, Santa Barbara, California, USA - Sample 7 (SPAdes) (version 2) | ecosystem: Environmental > Aquatic > Marine > Oil seeps ...
GGTGTTCAACGACGATGTGATCATCACGCAATCGCTGTGCGTCGGCCAGGACTGCGTCAATGGCGAAAGCTTCGGCTTTGACACGATCCGACTGAAGGAAAACAACCTGCGGATCGGCTTCAACGACACCTCGGCCTCTGCCAGCTTTCCCTCCAATGACTGGGAACTGACCGCCAACGACAGCTCCAACGGCGGCGCGAACCGCTTCTCGATCACCGATATTTCCGGTGGACGCACGCCATTCACTACGACGGCCGGTGCGCCTTCCAACTCGATCTTTATCAATTCCTCGGGCAATGTCGGCCTGAGCGAAGGCTCCCCGGTTGTTGAACTGCACATCGCCGATGGCGACAGCCCCACGATCCGGTTGGAGCAGGATGGCTCTTCGGGCTTTACCTCCCAGACCTTTGATATTGCCGCGAACGAAACCAACTTCTTTATCCGCGATGTCACCAATAGCAGCCAGCTACCGTTCCGGATCAAGCCCGGCGCGGATACTGACAGCCTGTTCATCGCCGCTGACAACAGTATCGGCATGGGCACGGATAGCCCCAAAGCCCACCTGCACGTGCGCAAGGGCGGCACGGTCTTCACCCCCAATGCCGCGGTGGACGTGATGATCCAGGACAACGCCAACACCACCGATGCGGCGATCATGACGATCGTGGGCGGCGCCACCGGCACGGCCCAGATCGGCTTTGGCGACGCAGCCACCGCCAACAACGAGATCAAGGGTCGGATCCGCTATCTGAACACCAATGACCAGATGGAGTTCTACACCGGCTTTGCCACCGATCCGGTCATCACCCTGGATGTGGCGGGCACCGATGTGATCACCACCTCGACCTCGGCCGCTGTGCTGACCTCGGCCGGTGTGTGGCAGGACGCCTCGAGCCGCACGCTCAAGCAGAACATCACATCGCTGGATCTGGCCGAGGCCAAAATGGCGCTGAGCGATCTTGAGCCGGTCACCTACCAGTACAAGAAAGAGCCCGATGAGATGGTCGCAGGCTTCATCGCCGAGGATGTGCCGGAGATGGTTGCCACGTCCAGCCGTCGGACCCTGTCGGCCCTCGATATCACCGCCGTCCTCACCAAGGTCGTGCAGGACCAGCAGGATACGATCGAGCGCCTGGAAGCGCGCCTCGACGCCCTGGAGCAATAAGCCCGGTCGGCCCGAAAGGGCCTGATCCGAGGACCTGAAACGACAATCGGCCGAGGCAGAGGCACCGGCCGATTGTTTTTGTGAACGCCGAAACGGCCCGGACGTTTATTCTGCTGGCAAAATCCAAATTTATTGACGATCTTTTTCTTATGTCCACGACACAGACCCTTGTTCTTCCTGCCTATCGGAAACACTTCTTTCTGGCTGTCCTGATCCTCGTAGTTCTGGCCACTTTGTTCTGGACCGGATCGCGCTATCCGGCGCTGGATGAAAAGGCGATGATGTCGGGGGCCATTCAACTGGAGGACAGTCTCAGCTTTGAGGCCAAATACCCATTGAGTGACGATATGGGCGCGCTTGACCGCATTTTCTGGTCAACGCTGAACTGGGTGAACACCAACAAAAAGGGCATGAGTTTTGGCGTGCTTTTCGCGGCCGCCTTTCTGACCGCCGCGGGCTATGTGCGCCGCCGCAGTTTTGCCGGTGGCTTTGCCAATTCGGCACTGGGCATGGTGATTGGCGCGCCTTTGGGGGTCTGCGTCAACTGTGCGGCGCCCATTGCCAAGGGCATGTATTCGGCCGGCATGCGGGCCGAAACCACGCTGTCTGCGATGATCGCCTCGCCGACGCTGAATATCGTGGTACTGACCATGCTGTTTTCCCTGCTACCGGTCTATATGGCGCTGATGAAGATTGGCCTCAGCCTGTTGATCATCCTTGTGCTGGTGCCGCTGATCTGCCGGACGCTGCACAGCCGCGAAATCGTGCCTGAAACGCCCACAGCGACACCCTGGAGCGTCGCAGAGTTAAATACCCCTCCAGAGGCATCAGAAAGCCTCTTGCAGGCTTTGAGCGACGTCACAGCGGCGTTTGCGCGCAATTTGTGGTACATCATCCAGCTGACCGTGCCGCTGATGCTGCTGGCGGGGTTTATCGGCGCTGTGGTGGCGACGCTCTTGCCGCAAGATTTGATCCTTAATCTACCGTTTTCCGTGTTTGCGCTGATTGTGATTGCCATTGTCGGCGTGGTCCTGCCCGTGCCCATCGCCTTTGACGTGGTGATGACCGGGGCGCTCCTGGGTCTAGGCCTCAGCCATGGCTATGTGATGGCACTTTTGTTCACGCTGGGCACATTCAGCATCTATTCGTTTCTGATCGTGGCCGGATCAGTCGGCATGCGCGCCGCCGTGCTGCTGAGCGTCTGCGTGGCCCTGTTGGGGGCTGCCGCTGGCGGCGCAGCTGAGTATTACCACCGCTGGCAAACCGAACGCGCGCTGGAGATGCTGTTGCAGGAAGGCCGCCTCCCTGCCCCTCTCTGGGGGGCTGCGATGGCGGCTGAAGCAGACCCCTGGACGGTGAATGACCCTGCCGTGAGCGTTGAGGCCATCCCCTATACGCCCCCCTCGCCCGCCGCCGAGACCGGCTTTACAAGGGCAGAGGCCATACAGGTCGGCATCGACAAGCCTGTAGAATTTTCCTTTCGCGATATGTGGCCACCGTTCTGGGAGGGGCGTAGCCTGAGTTCCGGCGATATTGACCGCGATGGTGATCTGGATCTGGTGATCGCCTCGACCGAGGAGGGGCTTTACCTCTACGACAATGACAGCACCGGACAATTCACTCGCGTTAGTGTCGATCTCGGCCTGCTGGATGACATGCATATTTTCAACGCCGCGCTGGTTGATCTGGACAATGATGGTGGGCTCGATCTGTTCATCGCCACCTATCTACAGGGCAACTGGCTGTGGCGCAATGTGGGCAGCAGTTTCGGCTCTGAACCGCCACAATCCATCCCCAACCGGGCAGATGCAATCATCAGCCTCGCGCTCAGCTTTGCCGATGCGGATGGCAATGGCTATCTGGATGTGGCTTTGGGCAACTGGGCGGCTGGCTGGTATCGGCGTATCCCGGGCGAGGAATCGCGCAACCGCCTTTTGTGGAACGATGCTGGCATGCCCGGCGCGCGCCACAGTGATCTGCCGGGCTTGCCGGGCGAAACCCTGTCGATCCTGTTCACAGACATGGACCGCAACGGCAGCACCGACCTGATCGTCGGCAATGATTTCGACATCCCCGATTATTTCTATGCCGGTGATGGCGCGGGCGGGTTCACCATGCTCGACCACGCCAGCGGCCTGATCCCGCACACCACCACCACCACGATGGCAGTCAAAACCGGCGACCTGATGAATGACGGAATGCCTGAGATTTACCTGGCGCAGATTGCCGGGCGATCCTCGGGCGTGTCGGAGACCCTGAAAATGCAGGATCTAGATCTCTATTGCGATACAATCGAAAACCCGCAGGCCAAGGCCACCTGCGAGGCCAATATGGCGATCAAACACTGGTACAAGTCGGGCAACAATTTTGACCCAACCTATGCCAAGAATTGCCAGCAGCTGACCGGGCGGAACCGCGATGAATGCCGCGCCATGCTGGTCAAGGATCTGGCGATTCAGAAACGCGACCAAAAGCTGTGTGACCTGATCCCAAAAGGCCAGGACATCCCGCGCGCCTATTGCCAGTTGCATTTCAAACCCATCCGCCAGCCCACGGCCGCCGAGATCGAACTGACCCACCCCCAGATCCTGCGATCGAACGTGCTGCTGGACTGGCAGGGCGAAAAATATGCCGACACCGCCGAGGATATCGGCCTCGATGTGGGCGGCTGGAGCTGGGACACCAAGCTGGGGGATTTCGACCTCGATGGCGACATGGATGTCTATATCGTCAACGGTACCTGGGTGCCCAACGAAGTCTCGCCCTCGAACCTTTACTTTCGCAACAATGGCGATGGCACGTTTACCGAAGCCTCCGGGTCCGAAGGATTGGAAGATTACCTGATGACCGCTTCGGCCACCGCCTTTGATGTCGATAATGACGGCGATCTGGATTTTGTGACCCACCCGGTGAACGGGCCTTTGGTGATGTTCCGCAATAATGCACAAGGCAACCGGATCGGATTTGAGCTAACGGATGGCACTGGCAACCGCGATGCCATTGGCGCCGTGATCACGCTGGAGGATGAGACAGGTCGCACCCAATCCCGCGAGCTGCAACTGGGCGGTGGTTTTATGTCCTTTGATGCGCCACGCGCGCAGTTCGGACTGGGCAATCTGGCGCAGGCCACCCGCGCCACCATCCGCTGGCCCAACGGAAATGAGACTATAATTGATGGCCCCCTGCCTGTCGGTGCACTCTACCATGTGGAACGTCGGGCAGAATAGGCTCGGGGCCATCCTATGCGCGCGCCATCCTGCCCTTCAGCCAACCAAGGAACGCCTTGTCGGGGGATGTCAGCCGGGCGCGTCCTGAGGCCTCCCAGAAGCCTTGCCATTCGGCCTGCAGCGCATAGACATCCCAGCCCGGCGCCTGCGTGCGTGCCATGTCCAGGGTTTCGGGCTGCAAACCCATCATTGGCGCCTCCACCACGGCAATCCGGGTAAAGCGCATCATGTCGCCCCCGTCTTCGCTCATCTCATAATCCGGCAGGTTGGCGTCTTTGATCATCCGTCTGAGGGCGGCGCGAAATACCCGGATGGGCGCAGCACTGCCGGATTTATGATGCAGCGTGGCGACGCTCACCCGCCAGTCGCGCTGATGGCCGCAATGTTTGCGCGTCAACTCATAGATGCGCCGCTCCAGCGGTTTGCGCAGACGGAAATAATCGCGACTCAAGGTCAGCACGGATTTCGCCAGCACCGCCTGGAAAAGCCACTCTGACAGCGTCACCGTCACGCTGATCATCCGCCCCCCTTTGGAGGCGCGCCCGATCTCCCAGGCCTCGATCAGGCCAAACCCGCTCGTCGTTTCAACCCCGCCCATTGCCATATTGGTGGTGATGCGGGTGCCGGCCAGCCGCTCAAACGCGTCGCGCAGGCGTGCATAGCTATCGCCAGAGGTTTCCCGATTGGTCGCCACCAGTAAATCATGGGCGCGCAATTTCAGTGTCCGCGATATTTCGCGCCCGGCATTCATCGCCGCCATCAGCTGCGAAATGCAAAAGATCAGAATATCCTTGTCGTGGATTGTGGCCCGGCCCCGCACCGAAGGCACCACATCCACCGTCACGCCGTTATGGGCATAACTCAGCACCCGCCGGTCCGGTCGGGTCGACAGAGAAAAGATCGGGTGCTCCATCGAGCCCAGATCATCCTTGGGAGCGGCATCAAATATGTCGCAAACAAAAAAATCACCTGTTGGATGCCTGTCGGGAAGCTTGCCTGATGTCATATATCTGTCCGGTTTCGCGCAAATATCTGCTCACCCTCTTTCGGGGTTTCACTGACACCCTAGAGTTATCCACAGGCCCCGTCCACGATTCTCACCCCTACCAGCGTGGGATCAGAATCGCTTTGGCGGGGTTTCAGAGTCGTTCTAACGTGGGTTCAGAGTCACTCAGGCCAAATACATCGCTTAATAAACCTGCTTAATCAGGTATTTAGCAAAAACAAGATTCAACTTAACATATAAATAACATATAATAACTTGATCATTTTAGATGCCGCACAGCTAAATCCCATAAATCACACATGATTTCCGCCTGAATTTGCTAAGAAAAAAGTTTTCAGGAGGTGATGTAACGGTTTTTCTTCCATGTTCGCTCATTTTGAGTATTCTGCTCAAAACAGCGAACATCAAGGCGCTTCAGAGCAATGAGCAGATCTATGGCAGAAGACCACCCTCCGTATTTCAACATCGACCCTGATGCTGCTCTTGCAGCACTGGATGCCCCGACCACCACAGCAGATCTTGCACAGATCGCCCAGGCTTGCGAGGCTGGTCGTAATGATCTGGCCAGCCGGGGGTTGGATGACGGGGCGCGGCGCACCCTGCGCCGGTTTTCCACGTGGGAAATCACCCAATACCTTATCCCGGTAGCCCCCGGTCATTTTCGCCGGGTGCTGAAGGCGCATCCCAATCTGCCGCAGGGCCACAGCGAAACCGAAGGTGGCGCCAAATGGTTTACCCTTGATGAAGTGTTAAAGCTGCGTGCGCATTTCGCGGCGCAGGGTGCTAAAACCAAAAACTACCTGCCCTACCGCCCCAAGGGCGCCCCCGCCAAAATCGTCGCAGTGGCCAATTTCAAAGGTGGGGTGGGCAAGACCTCAACCGCGGCCCATCTGGCGATGAGCGCCGCCCTGGATGGCTACAAAGTGTTGGTGGTAGATCTCGATAGTCAGGGCTCCATGACCAGCATTTTTGGCGGTCGTGTACAGGATGAATGGCAAACCGTGTTTCCGCTGGCAGCCCGGCATTATGCCAAACACCTCCAGCAAGAGAACCAGCGCCGGGCGGACCGCAATGACGCCCCCCTGCCCCTTGATGAGACGCTGGACGCCGCCCTGGAGGTCAAAACCGGCGACCTGACCCAAAGCACCCACTGGCCCAATATCGATCTCATTGGCGCGCAGCTCAATCTCTATTGGGCCGAGTTCCAGATCCCCGTCTGGCGCATGCAGGGACGCGGCTGGAAGCTGTGGGATGCGCTGTCGGATATCTGGGCCGAGGATGGCGTGCTGGACGACTATGACATCATCTTCCTCGATACCCCCCCTGCCCTTGGCTATCTCACAATCAACGGCCTGGCCGCTGCGGATATCCTCCTGGTGCCGGTTGGTGCGTCATTTCTGGAGTTTGACAGCACGGGCCGTTTCTTTGACATGCTGCATGCCACCTTTGGCTCCATTGAGGAAAGTGAGAACATGGCCGCCCGCGCCCTGGGCCGGGAGGGGTTGAGTTTTGAATGGGATGCAGTGCGCGCGGTGATCACTCGTTATGACAACACCCAACAGGCAGAACTGGCGGGGTTGATGCAGGCCTATATGGGCACGGTTCTGAGCCCGCATCGCCAAGGCTTCACCGCCCTGATCGGCCAGGCGGGTGAGCAGGTACAGGGCATCTACGAGGCTGATTATCGAGACTTCAACCGCGAAACCTATGCGCGGGGACGTGAGACATTTGATGCTACCTATGCGGCCTTCAAGCAGCTTCTGATCGGCGCATGGCGGCGGGATGAGTTGGCAAGCCAACAACAGGAGGCCGGGTAAATGTTTCGCATGCGAAACAAATTCAATCCAAAGGGCACTGCGCGCTTTGTCAGGATTTTGTTCACTCGGGTCGCCCACGCAAAGGGCAATGCCGACTGCAAAAGGAGCTTTTGAGATGGCTAAACGCAAACGCCTCAATCCCGCTGATCCTACAAAAATACCTGCGATAGAGATGAAATCTGCCTTCACAGGCAATGGCGACAGCTGGGATGGGGCGCGCGCGCCCATTGCCCAAGTGGCAGGTGATGCTGCGGCCTCGGCGGCGTTGGCCGAACTGACCGACCAGATGGCCGAGGCCCGCGCCCAGGGGCGCATGATCATTGATCTGCCTCTGAAGGCCATAGATGCCAGCTATCTGATCCGTGACCGCCTTGTCGTGGATACAGAAGAGATGCAGAGCCTTGTCGAGAGCATCAAGGCACGTGGACAGCAAACCCCCATCGAGGTGGCTGATCTGGGCGAGGGCCGCTATGGGCTGATTTCCGGCTGGCGGCGGCTGGAGGCACTGAAGCAGCTGGCGACCGAAGGTGACGCTCGCTCTGTCCAGGCCCTGCTACGCTGCCCCGATGATGCCGCCGAGGCCTATCTGGCGATGGTCGAGGAAAACGAAATCCGCGTCGGCCTGAGCTATTATGAGCGCGCGGCAATCGCGGTGAAAGCTGTGGATCAGGGTGTGTTCGAGACCGAAAAAGCAGCCCTATTGCACATTTACCACGCCGCCTCGCGCGCGAAACGATCCAAGATCCGCAGCTTTCTGAAAATCGTTCAGGTTCTGGATGGCGCGCTGGTCTTTCCCAGCACGATCAGTGAGCGGGTGGGGCTGGCGCTGGCCAAAGAAATAGACGCGCGCCCAGAGCTAATTAAGGAGCTGAAAGCCTCGCTGCTGCGCGTGCCGCCCGAGACAGCCGATCATGAAGCGCGCCGGATCGAGGCCGCCCTGACAGTTCGCCCAAAAGCGGCTCTAATCAAGCCCAAAGAGCAGAAATCTGATGGCACGACCCCTGCCCTTCTTTCCCGGGATATCAAGGTAGAGGCCCGTGAGGACGGATCCCTGATCCTTTCCGGCCCTGGTTTGACCACGGGTTTGAGGGCGAAGCTTTTAACCTGGCTGGGCAAGCAGTAGCCTCGTGTTTTAGACCCTAATAATGGGAATTATGGCTAAATTGACATTTCATGTTGTGCTGCGAAACGCTTTCTCTGTTTGACAGGCCTCACATTTCCGCTCATGGACAGGCCATGCCTTCCCCACGTGTCATAGCCCTTGTTGTTACCTATAACCGCCTGCCGCACCTGCAGAAGACGGTGGCGCGGCTGTTGCAGGCCAATCCGGCCCATCTGGCCGGGGTCCTGGTGGTCGATAATGCCTCGGCAGATGATACGGCAAGCTGGCTGGCCGCACAGTCCGATCCACGGCTGCAGGTGCTGGCGCTGGCCGCCAACAGCGGCGGGGCAGGCGGGTTTGAGGCGGGTATGCGTCACGCGATGGAACATTTATCCCCCGACTGGCTTTTGCTGATGGATGATGATGCCCGCCCTGCGGCCGACATGTTTGAAACCTTCGCGGCGCGGGAACGTGAGAGCCATGAAGGCTGGGTGGCGGCCACTTATTTTCCGGATGGCGGCATCTGCGAAATGAACCGCCCCGTCCTGAACCCGTTTCAGAGTTTGGGCACCTTCTTTGCCGCGCTTATCAAAGGTCGGGCGGGCTATCACGTCGCGGATGCCGCCTATACGGCCCCTGAGCCGACCGAGGTGGATGGCGCCTCGTTTGTGGGGTTCTTTGTCGCACGTTCAGCTGTGGAGCGTACGGGCTATCCCGATGGGCGGCTTTTTATCTATGGCGATGATGCGCTGTATTCCATTCAGCTGCGCCGGCAGGGCGTGCGCATCGGGTTCGATCCGGCCCTGCGGTTTGAGCATGATTGTGGTACCGAGATGGGGACCCATCCGATCACACCGCTGTGGAAGGTCTATTACATGTACCGAAACCAGTTGCTGGTTTACCGTGCCGCAGCGGGGCCGGTGTTGTTCTGGCCGATTGTGGCGCTTAAGGTTTTCGCCTGGTGGCGGCAGGGCGGGCATTATGGCGCGCGGCGGGCGATCTACCGGGCGCTTTTACGTCGCGCGGTGCGGGATGGCGTGGCCGGGCGGCGCAGTGCCAGCTTTGAGAAAGTGCGCGATTGGGCTGAAACAGGCTCTAATTCTTAAGGAAATTGATATGGAACCGGCGCATCAGCAAGGCGCCGACTGCGGTCAGGATCAGGGCCGTCATAAGGACGAAATTGAGTGAGATATATTGTGGGCTATACATCGGGTAGAACCCTTCACGCATGGTTCCAGTGATGTGCAAAAGCGGATTCCACCACAAGATGTCCTGGGCGACACCGGGCATGTCTTCGTAAATGATGAGCACCCCGGAAATGAGAAACAGGGGCCGTGTTATCACCGACCAGATTGTTTGCCAGACGGGGAAAAATCCGACGATTACCGCGTTCATCATTCCCACGCCTATCCCCAGCAGCACGGCGGCGGAATAGGCAGTGATGATAGGAATAAAGTTCAGGATTGTGCCGGTGTCAATCAGGGCGAGAATCGCGAAAAAGATAATATATCCAACGACAAGATCTGTCAGTGTGGTCAGGATCACCCGCGCGACTATTGCATCAACCCATATCACTACGGGATAGGTGAGCAAGGCGCGTGAATAGTTCAGGGCATTGGCGGTGGCGCCAGAGACTGAATTGAATAGGGAAAAGGGCAGCAGCCCAGTGGCGTAAAACAGCACAAAGCTGTTTCCCAAAGAGGGAGAGCGCAGCATAACCGAGAAAATGATCGAGAGCATGAGCAGCATGCCCACCGGTTCGACCACGGCCCAGACATAGCCCCCCGGCGAGTTGCCATAGCGTGCTTGCACTTCGCGCAGGATCAAAGCGGTGATGGTGCGTATCCGGTTGCCCTGTTTTTTCGGTTTGAGAGGGGCCGATGGGCGGTAGGGCGCTTGCAAATCTGCCATAGGGTCTGGGCTTTCATGGCCACTGGCGTTACGGCGTGAAGTATGTAGAATTAACCACCGAAGATCAAACAGCTTTTGGAGCGTGATCGTTTTGTCAGATGGCGAGAACCGCAAGATTTTTTCTACACCGTCCTTGTCGGGGCCCACAGCGTCTGACGCTACAGGGCAGGCTCAGGGAATACGTGTTGTAAAAAAAGAAGACTTACCGCCAGGCCAGGCGGCTTCTGTGCCCTCACCGGTGAGCACGTTTCGTCATTCTGGGGCGCCCTTGCCCGGGGCAAAACGCGATGCAGAGCCGCCCCAAGTGCCACCTGAAAAGCCGGCTGAGGCGGACATCGCCAGGACCGTAACACCAGCCACTGCAAAACCCGCCGCGCCACCGGATCTGTCCCATCTCAGCCGCGCTGAAATTAAGAAGATTCGCAAAGAGGAACGCCGTCTCAAGCGAGTTGTCGAAGGGCGCGCGCCGACGCAGCCGGGAGACCCGGTTCCGGGGGCCCCAATGACAGTCAAGCAGCAAAAAGAGGCCAAGAAAGCGGGCAAAAAGAACCTTCAGGATATTCATGTCGCGCCTGTCGCCCCTGCGGCGCATATGCGGCGACGCCACTGGGGTATCTTGCTGAGCCTGTTGCTGATGGTGCTTTTGCCACTGGCGGTTGTGGGGTGGTATCTGAGCGTCCGCGCGGTCGATCAATTCGCTTCTACAGCCGGGTTTACCGTGCGCAGTGAGGAGGGGGCCGCCGCCGGGGCTGCGCTGACAGGCATCGTCGCCTCGCTGTCTGGAGGCAGCACGCAGACCGATACCGATATCCTGTATGAATTCATTCAGAGCCAGGGCCTTGTGGACAGTATCCAGGAGCAGTTCGACCTGCGCGTGCTCTACTCCAAGAATAGGGACACCGACCCGATATTCTCGGTCGATCCGGAGGCCACGGCAGAAGATCTTCTGGCTTATTGGGAGCAGATCGTTTCGGTGTCCTATGATCAGTCCAGCGGGCTGATCGAGATGCGTGTTCAGGCGTTTGAGGCCGAGACTTCCCAGCAAATCGCATCAGCGATCCTGAAGCAATCTCAGGTTTTGATCAACGACCTGAACGCACAGGCGCGGGCTGATAAGCTGAGCTATAGCGAGCAAGATCTTGAAGAGGCGCGGCTGCGGCTGCGCCAATCCCGCGAAGCGCTGATCGTGTTCCGCACCCGCACCCAGATTGTCGATCCCGAAACCGACCTTCAGGGGCGCCTGGGGGTGGTGAACAGCCTGCAACAACAGCTGGCTGAGGCGCTGATCGAACAGGACCTGCTGCGCGAACAGACCAGCGCGAGTGACCCGCGGTTTGTTCAGGTGCGCCGCAAGATCGAAGTGATCCGCGACCGCATCGCCGAAGAGCGAGCATCGGTGGCGTCGGGTGAAGCCTCAACCGTGGGCGAAGAGGCCTATCCGGAGCTGCTGGCGGAATATGAGGGGCTGGTGGCTGACCGCGAATTTGCAGAGGAAACCTACCGCGCGGCCCTGCTGGCGCATGACGTGGCCAAGGCCACTGTGTCGCGGCAATCGAGATATTTGGCCAGCTATATCCGTCCAACCCTGCCACAAACGGCTGAATACCCTCAGCGCTGGCAAATCTTCGGGCTGACGTTTCTGTTCCTGATGCTGATCTGGTCGATTGTGGTGCTGATCTATTATTCGATCCGCGACAGTAAATAGGCCGCGCGCATGGTTCGTTTCGAAAACCTGTCCAAAAGCTTTTGGAACCGCGGCGTGCGCAAGCAGGTGATCGACTCGCTAAATTTGACCTTGCCCACAGGTAAATCTCTGGGGCTGATCGGGCGCAATGGGGCGGGCAAATCCACGCTTCTGGATATCATCGCCGGCGTGCAACCCCCCGATACGGGCCGCGTGATCACCGACGGAACAATTTCGTGGCCCGTGGGGTTTGGCGCGTCATTGCACCCACAGATGACAGGGCGGCAGAACCTTAGGTTTGTGGCGCGCATCTATGGCGTCGACACAGATGGCTTGCTGGATTTCGTGCTGGAGTTTTCCGAGCTCGGCACCCAGATCGACAACCCGGTGAAAACCTACTCTTCGGGGATGCGCGCCCGGCTGCTGTTTGGTCTGTCCATGGGGATTCAGTTTGACACCTATCTGGTGGATGAGATCACCGCCGTAGGCGATGCCAGTTTCACCCGCAAAAGCCAGGCGGTGTTTCTGGACCGGGTTGCCAATGCCAGCGCGATCATGGTCAGCCACCAGATGAGAAAGCTGAAGAATTTCTGCGACGCCGGGATTGTGCTGAACAATGGCAAGCTGGAATATTTCGATGATCTGGATGACGCGATCGAGCGTCATGAGGAAATATTACGCTCCACGAAGCTGCCTGCGTATTAAAGCGTCTCGCTAAAAACCAGAACCCTTGGGGTTTGGCGAGACACGCGGAACCTTGGTAAGGTGCGCGGCGCTCCGCCTCATTCCGGCATCGGGTATAAGGCGGGCTGCTTTGGGTATAATTATCTGTTTAATATTATAGTCTTACGCTGCATGTACCTCAAAGTATGACACCAGTTATAGCGCGCGCCAGCCCGCAGAGTGGGGCAGGAGATGGCCCGGTTTGTATATCGCCTTCTGCCCCGGTCGATCCTTTAAAATCCAATTCGATTTGCGGTTAAGAACCGTAAAGCGGCCGTATTCCGAGCCGCCCTGATGCCGCTCTGTCCTGTGATCTTTCTGACCGGTGTTTTCGGGTGGAGGGATCATGGGTAAGTTGCAGTTTCATAGCGTTGCCAGCACCGGTGATGTGGATTTCGATTATGGCATCCGCGATATCGAGGTGCTGCAGGAGGGGGACGATTTTGCCGTTTTCACCAGCACCGGCGCTTATGGTGGGATGGCGGGGTATCAGCTGAACGGGCAGGGTGCTTTGGCGCTGGCGGATACGCAGAATTATGCGCCGGTCGTGGGGGCGTCCCTGTTTGTGGGGATGAGCCTGCTGGATCAGGGTGGGCAGGCGGAAATGCTGGTGGGCGGGCATGGGTCCGGTTGGCTGACAACGTATAACATCACCACCAGCGGGCAGATCAGCGACACACAGAACCTCAGTGGGGTGTCTTCGTCGCAGGGGCCTCAGGTGGCGAGTGTGCAATTGAATGACACCGTGTTTCTGGCCAATCCCTGGGGCAATGGTGTGTTGGCTTATGCGCAGGCTGGCAACAGCCTGAGCCTGCAGGACAGCGTCAGCGATACCTCGGGCAGCTATGGCTATGGTATTCACGAAATGGTGGTGGTGAATTCCGGGGGAACGGACTACCTGATCACGGCGGCGCAGGGGCAGACCACGTCCAGCTGGTCGGCCAGTGAAACCGGGGTCACCTCGTATCAGGTGGACGGGTCGGACAACCTTTCTGTGCGCGATAACATGGGCACCAAGGATGGCGATGGGCTGATGGTGCCCACGGATATGGCGACCGCGACCGTGAGCGGAAAGCAATACATCGTACTGTCCACAGCATACGAGAACAGCGGCGCGCTGAGCGTAATCGAGGTCGAGGCAAACGGCAATCTGGCGCTGATTGATCATGTTGGCGACACCCGGGATACCCGGTTCGGCGCGGCGCAGGCAGTTGATGCGATCGAGGTGGACGGGCGCACCTATGTGGTGTCGGGCGGCGGTGATGACGGGGTCAGCCTGTTTCTGCTGGCGCCGGGCGGGCGGCTGGTGCATCTGGATACCTTTGCCGACACAAACCAGTCCGGGCTGGACGGGGTGACTGATCTGGCGCTGGCCCAGGATGGCGATTATCTGCATGTGTTTGCCTCAAGCCAGGCAGATGCGGGTCTAACACAGCTGCGGTTTGACATATCCGATGTGGGGGAGACCCATTTCGTCAGCGGTGCGGCCACCGGTGGCGGCCTGGATGATGTGCTGGTGGGCCGCGACACCAATGACAACATCAACGGGGCGGCCGGCGATGACATCCTGATTGACGGCGCAGGCAGCGATACGCTGACCGGCGGCGCCGGTCGGGATGTGTTTGTCCTTGTCGACGATGACACCACCGACCGGATTACGGATTTCGACGTGACCCAGGACGAGATTGATCTGAGCGGCTGGGCCTATTTCAAAGACCCTGACGCGTTGGAAATGACCTATATTTCAGGCGGGGTGCGGATCAGCTGGCAGGGTGAACAGCTGGATGTGATTTCAAGCACGCCGGGCCCGCTCGATTTTGATGATCTGCGCGCGGCGATATCGGCGGCCCCCACGCGGGTTTTCGAAGCCCCAACAGTTATTTTGTCCGGCGGCAGCGGGGCGGACCTGCTGGTTGGAGACTGGGCGGCGGATACCCTGTCCGGGGCCGGGGGCAATGACACGCTGCGCGGCTATGACGGCAGTGACAGCCTCAGGGGCGGTAACGGCCACGACCTTCTGGAAGGCGGCAAGGCGGGGGATTGGCTATATGGTGATCTGGGCCATGACACGCTGCGCGGGGGCGATGGCGAAGACACGCTGACCGGCGGGGCGGATCAGGATACCCTGTGGGGGGAGAACGGCAATGACACTCTGACAGGTGGCACTGCCAATGATTCAATCGATGGCGGGGTCGGCGAGGATCTGGCGGTGATGGGTACCTCCCAGCAGGGGGTGACCAGCGTCCAGCAGCTCAGCGGAAACCGGGTCCAGGTGGTCTCGTCCCAGGGGACGGATATCTACACCAATATTGAGGTGTTCGAGTTTTCCAATGGAACACTGAGCTTCGATGAAGTGGTCAATCTGCAGTTTGGCCTCACCCTGAGAGGGGGGGCTGGCGCCGACAGTCTGACGGGCGGCACCGGCCATGACACAATCATGGGGTTTGAAGCCAATGACACCTTGGTGGGCGGTGCGGGCGACGACGTTCTGGTCGGAGGGCGCGGCGATGACCTGTATAACGGCCAGGACGGCACAGACCAGGCGGTCATTGACGCCCACAGCAATGAAATCGTTGTGGTCGAGCAGGGCGGCGGGTGGATCCAAATCCTCTCGGAGGATGGCACGGACCGGTTCTATGGTGTGGAGAGCTTTCAGTTCCAGAACACAACGTTGACGCTGGATGACGTGCTGGACATAGCCAATACCGGCGGGGACGTGCTGTCGAACCCGGGGTTTTCCTGGACGGGTGGCGAGGGCGACGACAATGTCACGGGCAGCGCGGGGGCCGATACGTTGAAGGGCGGGGCAGGGGATGATGATATCAAAGGCAGCGGCGGCAATGACCAGCTTTGGGGTGGCCAGGGTGACGATACGATCAAAGGCGGTCCCGGAGATGACAAGATTTATGTTGAGAGAGGCAACAACCGCGCTGTCGGGCAGTCGGGCAATGACACGATGCAGGGCAACGTCGGCAAGGACAACCTCAAAGGCGGCGGCGGAGAGGACCGGATTCTTGGCGATGGTGGCAATGATTATCTCAAAGGCGGTGGTTATGACGATGTGGTCAAGGGCGGCAAAGGCGACGACGTGGTGTTGGGCAATAACGGCAACGATCAAATGGAAGGCGGGGCCGCCCAGGACACTCTGAAAGGCGGCAGCGGCTCAGACACAATCGACGGCGGCCGCGGCGATGATTACATCAAAGGCGGCGACGGCGGTGATGAGTTTATCTTCGATCAGGGCGATGACCGGGACCGGATCGTGGACTTCAACATCAATAACGACACGCTGCTTCTGAGCACGGAACTGGTGGGCGCGTCGCGCACCGGCGGAGAGGTTCTGGACAAGTTCGCCACAGTCACGGGCGCGGGCGTGGTTCTGGATTTCGGCAATGGCGATGAGATCACGCTGCTGAACCTGAACAGCCTGTCAGGGCTGGCCGATAATATCGATTTTATCTGAAGCGTTTCGTAATAAGCCGCGAGTCAGATTATCGTGAAACGGCCTGAGCCACTTATTTTACGCTAAAATGGCGCCCGATTTTCTGAAACCGGGCTTACCTATCTCAAATCACCCATCGTCATCATTGGGTGAAATGCCTCGCAGGTGCGACAGTTCGCGCGCCGGTGTCGGTGAAGTCTTGCAGGGCTGGGGCTGGACTTAACCCCTGGAATAGGAGACACAAGATAGCAAATTTAATCCAATAATGTGCCGAGATTATTATGAGTACCACCAACGAGATCAGCGCCTTGACCACTGCCCCTCTGCAATCCATCGATTGGGGGACCGAGCTTTCTGGACCTGTCATTACATATTCCTTCGCGCCTGCCGGGACGAAAACGACTGGGGCCGAAGCCCTGGGCGTGGGGCAGAGATTTACCGCGGAAAGTTTCAACGCTTATGAAATGGCACAGTTTCGTGCGTCTTTTGATCTGATTGAAAGCGTGACCAATGTGACCTTCGTGGAAACCACTGATTATGTGTCTGCTGATATGCGGCTGATGATGGATACCGATCAGTTCCAGGGCGGTTTGGGGGTCATGAGCCCGCCGGGCGAGCTCGGCGCAGGCATTGGCGTTTTCAACGGTGACGCCTGGGACCGGAGCTCGGGCGGTGATCTGGACCTTGGCGGATACGGGTTTGTCACCATTCAGCATGAATCGTTACACGGGTTGGGGCTGGCACATCCGCATGACACTGGTGGTACCTCCAGCGTGATGAGCGGGGTGGACGCCGCTTTTGACGATTTTGGGGATCACAACCTCAATCAGGGTGTTTACACCACCATGTCCTATAATACCGGCATGTTGTATGACAGCGGGGTTGGCGCGGTCTCGACTGCGCAAAATTATGGCTATGAAGCGGGGCCGATGGCGTTTGATATCGCCGTGCTGCAAGATAAATACGGCGCCAACATGAGCCATGCCACCGGCGATAACATCTATGATCTGCCGGATCAGAATGCTTCGGGCACTTATTGGAGTGCGATCTGGGATGCGGGCGGCAGTGACATGATTCGCTACCAGGGCAACCGTGATGTGACCATCGACCTGCGCCAGGCCACGCTGGAAGACGAAGAAGGCGGCGGCGGCTATCTGTCGGCGGCGTCCGGTATCCAGGGGGGGTATACGATTGCCAATGGCGTGACGATCGAGCACGCCCAGGGCGGCAATGGCAATGACAATATAACCGGCAACTCGGCCGCCAACACCCTGACCGGGCAGGGGGGCAATGACAGCCTCAAAGGGGCCGGGGGCGATGATGCGCTCAGCGGCAATACCGGGCAGGACACGCTGGCCGGGGGCAAGGGCAATGACACGCTCAATGGCGGCGATGGCAATGACCGGGCCGTGGGCCAGGCGGGCAATGACACGCTCAATGGTGGGAATGGCCATGACACGCTGAATGGCGGCGGCAATCAGGACAAGCTGAACGGCAATTCCGGGGATGATTTCCTCAAAAGCGGCACCAGCAATGACATTGCCAATGGTGGTACTGGCAACGACCGCCTGTTCGGAAATCGCCATGATGACACGCTCAATGGTGGCGATGGCAATGACGTGCTCAACGGGGGCGGAGACAATGACAGGCTGAAAGGTGGAGCTGGCGACGATACGCTCAAAGGCGGGGCTGGCGCGGATGAATTTGTGTTTTCCACCGGGGATGGCACTGATGTGATCAGTGATTTTGATGCGACAGATCCGTCGGAAAAGATCAACTTGTCTGATGTGTCTGCGATCACCGGCTTTGCGGATCTTCAGGCCGATCACCTGAGCCAGTCCGGCGCGGATGTCGTGATTGACACCGGCGGCGGCAACTCGATCACCCTCGAAGGTGTCAGCCTCTCAGATCTCGATAACTCAGACTTTTTATTCTAACACAGATGTCTTCGCCAAATGCCGCCCGCCAAGTCTACGGCGAAGCGTATCTGAAAAGATGTGGGCTTTTGCCGTGACGTTCTGGGTATCGAGCGATCTGCCGTTGTGTGAATCGTTTGGTTGTCGTTCGCCAAAGTTATCTCGGAGGTATTGAAACCAGCGTTATTACCAAGCCGGGGCGTAGTGCTGGATTTCGGCGGTGGCGATGTGCTGCGGCTGGATGAGGTGAGCAGCCTTTCGGGCCTGAGCGACAATATCGAGATTATCTGAGGCCAATGGACCCTGAGCCTGGTTTCATGGTCCGGCATTCGGCCAAAACCAGATCAACGTTTGTCACGGGGCCTCCCTGTCCTCTGGGTGGCCCGTCATTTTGCCGGTTGAAAACCGGTGATCCGGTATCCTGTTTAGCTGCACTTGAAGGTTCATTGAAGAGTGCCATGAATTGGCACGGCGGCGTGTGCCGACGCAGACCTGCCTGCCCCATAATGCGCCCTTCCATTCCTGGGAAAGGATCGCACTCATCAAACTAACGGATCAAACACCCGGACCCTGAGATAAAGCAGATGGTCTTAAAAGAACGAGAGATCTGCCTCAAGCTGCGCCAGGGTGAAGGCCCCGTTGATCTCAAGCACGTCGCCATTGCCAAAATCAATCACCGCCCCGGTGGCGGTAAGTGTGGTCAGATCGGCGATCACCGCGCTGGCATCATTGCCATAGAGGCTGGCATCCAGCGTAATGTTGTCTGCGGTCGGGTCGTAATCCTCGATGCGATCATTGCCATCCGAGAAGATAAATTCATCTGCCCCGGCCCCGCCTTTGAGCCGGTCATCGCCCGCGCCGCCATCAAGCGTGTCATTGTTGCCGCCGCCATTGAGTGTATCATTGCCGTCGCCGCCATTGAGGATGTCGTCATGACGGTTGCCAAACATCCGGTCATTGCCCGTGCTGCCGTCGAGCGTATCGTTTTTGGTCCCGCCCTTGAGGAAGTCATTGTCGCCGCCCCCATTCAGCACATCCACGCCGCCGCCGCCCTTGAGCGTATCATTGCCGTTGCCGCCATTCAGCGTGTCATCGCCGGCCTGGCCCACGGCGCTGTCATTGTCATTCCCGGCATTGATCACATCGTTGCCTTTGCCACCTTTGAGCGTGTCATTGCCGTCCAGGCCCTCGAGCGTGTCATTGCCCGCCAGACCACTCACCAAATCGTCGCCGCTCGAGGCGGTGATGTTGTTATCGTCCGTGGTGCCGCGCAGATCCCCATCCAGTACGCCGCCTGAAAAGGCAAAGTTCTGGGTGACGATCAGGGCGGGCAGATCCCCTGCTCCGGGAAATGTCATGGGTCCGTATTGGATGCCGATGCCGATATGGGTGAAATCCGGGTTGAGGATATTCGCCCGGTGGCTGGCGCTGTTCATGAAGCCATCATGGATGGTCTGGGCCTGTACCGCCAGGTCATCACTGGCACTAAAACCGGGATGTGCCGCGATGTTTTCGGCCGTGCTCCAGGTGCCGCTCAGATCTGTCCCGGCCGCGATCATCCGTTCATGCGGCTGGCTGCCGTCTTCACCGGTATGGGAGAAGGTTCGGGTATCGGTCATCCACTGGGAATGGTCATCCGTAGCTTCATTCAGGTTGAGTTCCAGCAAAAGCGGATCCAACCCCGCATCGGCGCGAGACTGATTGATAAGATCCAGAACGAGACGTTCCAGTTCTGTTGCAGAGGTGGCCATAGTATTGATCCCTAATTTTCCGCACGTTACCCGGTGTTCATTCCCGGCCAGTTATTCCGTTTTTTGTGGCCATGTTAAGATGGTTTAGGGGCAATTTGTGAGCCATTCGTTTCGTTCAGATAAGGATAGAGGTCGAAAATAGTCATTTGCGGCGAAAGAAGCGCATTTTAATCGCATTTAGGGAAATGTGATGGTGAAATTCACGCTATGCATGCGTATCGCTGATATGATCCGGTCACCTTACCCGAAACGTCAGACGAACCGCGTTAGCGGGCCTGTTCCCGGGCCAGGGCCAGCAGATAGGTGCCGTAATTGCTCTTTTTCAACTCAGTGCCACGTTCCAGCAGATTCTCCCGGCTGGTCCAGCCCTGAGAAAAGGCGATCTCGTCCAGGTTGCCGGTTTGCAGGCCTTGCCGCAATTGCAGGGTGCGCACGAAATTGCTGGCATCAAGCAGGCTGTCATGGGTGCCGGTATCCAGCCAGGCATAGCCCCGGCCCATCCGGGTGACGGTAATCGTGCCCTCCTCCAGATAGGTCTCCAGCAGGCTGGTGATCTCCAGCTCACCGCGCGCTGAGGGGGTGATCCGGGCGGCCCGTTCCGGCGCTGAGCCATCAAGGAAATACAGCCCCGTTACCGCGTAGTTGGAGGGTGGCTTTTCGGGTTTTTCGATGATCGCATCAACCGTGCCATCGGGGGCAAAACCGACCACCCCGTAGCGTTCGGGATCGGCGACATGATAGCCAAAAACCGTGGCACCCACCGTCTTGGCGTCGGCCTCGGCCAAGAGTTGGGGCAGATCGTGGCCAAAAAAGATATTGTCCCCCAGCACCAGCACCGACGGCGCACCCTCAAGGAAATCCTCGGCCAGCAGATAGGCCTGCGCCAGCCCATCGGGGCTGGGCTGTTCGATATAGGTGAGCCTGAGCCCCCAGACCGCCCCATCCCCCAGCGTGCGCTTGAACTGGTCCGCATCATGTGGCGTGGTGATCACCGCAATGTCGCGGATGCCCGCCAGCATCAGCGTGGAAATAGGGTAATAGATCATCGGCTTGTCGTAGATCGGCAGCAGCTGTTTCGACACACCTTGGGTGATTGGATAAAGGCGCGTGCCGGACCCGCCGGCCAGAATGATGCCCTTGCGCTGGGTCATGACGTCTCCTTCAAAGCGGAAAGAATTTGGGCCGTGCCTGCGTTCCAGTCGGGTTGCGAGAGGCCGAAGGCGGCGTGGATGGCGCGGCAGTCGAGCACCGAATTCAGTGGGCGCGGGGCCGGGGTGGGATAGTCGGACGAAGGGATGCCCGTCACCTCGGTTGACTTGCCGGCCTGGGCGAAAATCGCTTTTGCAAAATCGGCCCATGTCGTTTCGGGCGCGCCGGAATAGTGATAGGTGCCGGAAGTTTCGGGCGTCAACCGGCGCGCCACATGCAGACAGGCGCGCGCCAGATCCACCGCTGGCGTCGGGCCGCCGCGCTGGTCATTCACGACGCGCAAGGCGTCATGGTTTTTAGACAGGCGCAGCATGGTGCGCAGGAAATTTTTCCCTGTGGCCGAGACTACCCAAGCGGTGCGCAGGATGGCATAGGGGCCGCCTGCCGCACGAATGGCGTCTTCACCGGCCAGTTTGCTTTGACCATAGACCGTGGCGGGGGCAGGGGTGTCACTTTCACGCCAGGGGGTCTGACCGCTGCCATCAAACACATAATCGGTCGAGATGTGCACAAAGGGCAGCCCGCGTCCGGCGGCAGCGCGCGCCATGGCGGCAGGGGATTCAGCGTTGATCAGATGCGCCAGTTCAGTCTCTGTTTCGGCCCCATCCACATCTGTGTAGGCGGCGGCGTTGATGATGGCACGGGCATCGGTACGCGCGATCAGGGCAGCGCAGGCCTCCGGGTCGCGCAGGTCTGCGCCCTCGCGGCCCATGCATTGCACGCCCGCGTCTTTGCCCAAAGCTGTGGCCAACTGGCCGGTCTTGCCAAAGACCAGGATCATGCCGATTTCCCCAGCCGCTGACCCACGCCATGACGGGTTTGCAGGGCGCGCCACCAGGCCTCGTTCTCAAGATACCAGCGCACGGTTTTTTCCAGCCCTTCTTCCAGGGTCACGGAAGGCCGCCAGCCCAGCTCGGTCTGGATATGTGAGGGATCAATCGCATAGCGTGCATCATGGCCCGGACGGTCGGCGACAAAACTGATCAGCTCGGCATATGGCGTATCCGTCGGGGCCATCCGGTCAAGAATGGTACAGATCATGCGCACCAGATCGATGTTGTGCACTTCATTTTCGCCGCCAATATTGTAGCGGCTGCCGGGCGCGGCCCGGGTCAGCACGGTTAGCAGCGCATCGGCGTGATCCTCGACATAAAGCCAGTCGCGCACATTCTCGCCCGCGCCGTAAACCGGGATCGGCTTGCCCGCCAGCGCGTTCAGAATGACCACCGGGATCAGCTTTTCCGGAAAATGATAGGGCCCGTAATTATTTGAGCAATTGGTCAGCAACACCGGCACCCCGTAGGTTTCGGCCCAGGCGCTGACCAGATGGTCCGACCCGGCCTTGGACGCCGAATAGGGCGAGCGCGGGTCATACGGCGTGGTTTCCGTGAACTGGCCGGTGGCCCCCAGCGAGCCATAGACCTCGTCGGTCGAGACATGATGAAAGCGGAAGCTTTCGGGGCGGTCTTGGGCTGTCCAGTAGGCACGTGCGGCTTCCAGAAGATTGAACGTGCCAATCAGGTTGGTCTGCATGAAGGCGCCGGGCCCGTCGATTGAGCGGTCCACATGGCTTTCGGCCGCCAGATGCAGCACCGCGTCGGGACTGTGCACCGCAAAGATCCGGTCGAGGTCGGCGCGATCACAGATGTCCGCCTTTTCAAAACAATAGGCGGGGTTGTCCGCCACCGATGCCACATTGTCCAGACAAGCGGCATAGGTGAGTGCGTCGAGATTGATGACCTCGTGCCCTGCCGCCACGGCCTGCCGGACCACCGCCGAGCCGATGAAACCGGCCCCCCCTGTAACGAGAAGCTTCATGTCGCGCCTCTGAAGGGGGATTTAAAATCGCGCAAGCCTGGAGCCAGCGTGTCCTTGTCAGACAGGGTGGGCGCACCGCTTAGGCCCCAGTCAATGGCAAGGTCGGGATCATCCCATGCCAGCGCACCTTCGTGGTCGGGGGCATAGGTATCCGAGCATTTGTAGCAGATTTCCGTGTTCGGGGTCCGGGTGACAAAGCCATGGGCAAAGCCAGCCGGGATCAGCAATTGCCGACCGTTTTCGGCGCTCAGGTCCGCCCCCACCCACTGGCCATAGGTGGGGCTGTCTGCGCGGATATCGACGGCAACGTCAAAAAGCACCCCCTGACCACAGCGCACTAGCTTGGCCTGGGCGCGCGGCGGGGCTTGAAAATGCAAACCACGCAATGTGCCGGGCGTGGCCGACATGGAATGGTTGTCCTGCACGAAATCCAGATCAATCCCATGGGACGCAAATGCCTCGCGGTTCCAGGTTTCGGCAAAGAAACCGCGGGCATCGCCAAAGCGGCGCGGCGTGATGATCAGCACACCATCCAGTTTGGTTTGCTCCACCAGCATCAGCCCTTGGCCCCTTGCCCGCGTGAATAGATGTCTTCATAGCGAATGATGTCATCCTCGCCCAGATAGGCACCGGTCTGCACCTCGATCAGCACGATCGGCAGTTTGCCGGGGTTTTCCAGGCGGTGCGTGGCCCCCAGCGGAATGTAGACCGACTGGTTTTCGCTGACCAGCTCGATCCGCTCGTTGATAGTGACACGGGCAGTGCCGGCGACAACCACCCAATGCTCGGCCCGGTGCACATGGCTTTGCAGGCTGAGGGCGGCCCCCGGTTTGACCACGATGCGTTTGACCTGAAACCGGTCCGACAAGGCCAGGGTTTCAAAATGCCCCCAGGGGCGGTGATCCATGGCAAAGGCCGTGGCCTGTTTGGCGCCTTTGGCCTTGAGCGCCGCAACGGCGGTCTTGATGTCCTGCGCATGGGCGATGTCGGCCACCAGAACCGCGTCACTTGTGGCCACAGCCAGAATGTTTGTCAGCCCGATGCCCACCAGTTCGATATCATCCTCTTCCGAGCGCAACAGCGTGTTGTGGCACCCCAGTGCCGTGACCGGCCCATAGGTGGCAACCCCGTCACTGTCGCGCGAGCTTTCGCGCAAAACAGCCTCCCAGGATCCCATATCGGACCATTTGGCGTTGAGCGGCACCACGGCCAGATCCTCGGCTTTTTCCATCACCGCGTAATCAATTGAGATATCGTCGGCCTCAGCCCAGGGGGCAGGGGCAAGGCGCAGAAAACCGAGATCGGCTTCGGCCTCGTCCACCGCGCGGGTGACAGGGGTGATCAGCGCGGGCGCGTGTGCGTCGTAGGCGGCCAGAATGGCGCGGGCCGAGAACATGAACAGCCCGCCATTCCACAAGTACCGCCCGCTGGCGAGCATCGCGTCGGCGGTGGCCGCATCGGGTTTTTCCACAAAGGCCCTGAGTGGCACGGCCCCGTTGCCATCCGGGGCGGTGTCCAGTTCCAGATAGCCATAGCCGGTTTCCGCCCGGTCCGGGGTGACCCCGAAGGTGATAAGGCTGTCAGTGGCCTCAATCGCTGCCAACCCCTGGGCGATGGCGGCATGGAAGGCAGGCACATCGTCAATCACGTGATCCGACGGCGCCACCAGAAGCACCGCCTCGGGGTCACGCGCGGCGGCATAAAGGGCTGCGGCCAGAACGGCCGGCGCGGTGTTGCGTCCTTCAGGTTCGATCAGAACCGGGCCCGGATCAATGTCGATGGCGTGCAGCTGCTCGGTCACGACAAAGCGGAAATCGCTGTTGGTGACGGTCATGGGGGCGGCAAAGGTGATGCCGTTACCCGCCCGGTTCAGACGGTCTGCACAGGCCTGAAACAGGGTCTGATCCCGCCCGAAACGTGCAAATTGCTTGGGGTAACTCTGGCGTGACAACGGCCACAGCCTCGTGCCCGATCCGCCACATAGAATGACCGGAGTAATCTCTGTCATCTGCCTCACCTGCAATTTACCTCATATCGTTTATGCACTGCCGCGTAGCGGATGGGCAGGGCCTTTTTGTGGCGGGGGCCTGAGTTATTTCGCCTGTGTTGCGCGAAATCAGAGAGGTGCGCCGGAAAACACCGGCGGCGCTGTGCCGTTTTTCCGGGCGGACAGGAACGCACCGGCCAGATCAAGTGCTTCGCGGATGCACACATCCATATCCAGATAGCGATAGGTGGCCAGCCGGCCTGCAAATGTCACGCCCGAGGTGGCCTCGGCGCGCGCCACATATTGCGCCAGCATGGCTTTCTCCTCGACCAGGCGGATCGGGTAATAGGGGATGTCACCCACCCCGCACGCCCGTGAATATTCATGGGTGGTCAGGGTTTTGTCGTGGCTTTCCCAGGGGGCAAAATGCTTGTGCTCGGTGATGCGGGTATAGGGCATATCTGCATCGCCGTAATTCATCACCGGACAGCCCTGATAATTGCCCGAAAGCCGAGAATGTTCAAAATCCAGCGTGCGATAACCCAGATGGCCCCGATCATGGCCGAAATACCCATCAAGCGGCCCGGACCAGAAAAGATGCGCATCTTTGGGCGTATCTTTGGGGTTGAACGCGGCACCGAGCGAGACCGAGATGTTCGGGTGATCCAGCATCGCCTGCACCATGGGCGTATAGCCATCTTTGGGTATGCCCTGATGGGGGTGGGTAAAATAGCTGTCATCGTAAGTGAACCGCACCGGTAGACGCTTTAGGATCGAAGCCGGCAGATCGCGCGGGGAACAACCCCACTGCTTTTCGGTATAGCCTTTGAAGAACGCGGCATAGAGATCGGGGCCGATCATCGCCAGCGCCTGATCCTCGAAGGACTGCGGGTCGGCCATCGGCGTAGCCTGTGCGGCGATAAAGTCGCGGGCTTCGTCGGGCCGGAAGGTGCGACCAAAGAACTGGTTGATCGTCAGCAGGTTGATCGGCATCGAAAAGACGCGGTCAGCCACGGTGGTCAGCACCCGGTGGCGATAGGCTTCAAAGGCCGCGAACCGATTGACATACTCCCACACCGCATCATCCCCGGTGTGAAAGATATGCGGCCCATAAACATGCAGCAGCACGCCGGTGTCTGCGTCCCGTGCAGTGTGGCAATTGCCGGCCACGTGGTCGCGCGCCTCGATCACCTCAACAGGCAGGCCCGCCTCGGCCAGCTGCCGGGCGATCACAGCCCCCGACAGGCCTGCGCCGATGATAAGGACAGGTCCGCTCACGAAGAATAGTAACCGTGGGTCTGGCGGATGCCCTCAACAAAGGGCGTGATGTGATCGCCCAGAAGCACGGTCACATCGTCACCATTGGCAATCACATCGCGTGGCTCGGTTGCCAGCAGATCCGTGGCCGGGACCTTTTCGTAGTTAAGCGGCTTTTGCGTGACCTCTTCGATGGCGTGCACCACATCCATCAAAGTGGTGGAGTGACCGGCACCCAGCATGTTGACCGGGTTGGTGTCTTCACCGGCCACCAGCTTGCGTGCCAGCGTGGCAATGCCGTACCCTACATCACCGGCATAGATGAAATCGCGGCTTTGCTGGCCATCGCCATTGATGAAAACGCTATCACCATTGATGGCAGCACGGGTAAAGGCGTGGATGGCGCTTTTCTTGTTGTCGGAAAACTTGCCATAGACATTGGTCAGCCGGATCACCCGGAAGCTGCCACCGCGCAAAGCAACAAGCTTCTCCAGGATCATTTCCTCGGCCGCCTTGGTGGCACCATAGAAATTCTTTGGGCAATAGGGGCTGTTGACTGAGACTTCGAACGTACCGTCAAACAGCGCGCCCGCGGTCGAAATCAGGATGAAATGATCGCCGGGCTGCACCGCATCCATCACAAAGCGCGAGGGTTCAGCAATATTGGCTTCGATAAAATCGAGCGGGCGGTCCTTGGATTCCGCCACGCGGGTTTCACCGGCCAGAAAAACAAAGACCCGGCCACCTTCAGGCGTTTCGATGTCATTCAGAAAATCCAATGCGCCATTTTCGCTATAGCCGCCGATATGGGCGTCGACATTCAGGGTGTCATGACCTGGGGCCGGGTTTGACAGGTTGTCGATCACCACAGGGGAAAGATGCGCGAACCGGCCATCATTCATCACATTGTCGAGGATATTGCGACCAACAAAGCCGTAACCGCCCACGAGAATCAGGGAACTGGTATTTTTTGTCATCAGAAATCCTCTACCTTGCTGTGCTATGGGCGTCCCATATGGAGAAAGCGCGTACCCTGCAAATCTGCTTTTGCACGCGCGTTGTCAACGGGCGGCGAGTTGAGTAAACGAGACACCGCAAGGCGCAAAACGGGGCAAGGCAGACGTGAACACAAAAACTGATGGGCCGGCTCCTGACCTGAGTGTCATTCTGACGGCCCATGATGAAACCCTAGTCAGTGGCCCTACGATGCAGGCCGCCGATGCAGCAATTGCAGCGGCGCGTGCCGCCGGCTTCACAGTCGGGCCGATGATTGTGCTGGATAAGGCCACGCCAGACTGTGCCGCGTGGTTCAAACAGCCAGCACTGGATCATTGGGCACGTGTGGAGCTGGAGGAGGGCGATCTGGGGTGCGCGCGCAATGCCGCCATCAAGATAGCCAAAGGCGCGTTCATTGCTTTTCTCGATGCCGATGACCTGATTTCGGAGAACTGGCTGTCGGAGGGCTGCAAGCTGCTGGCGGCGGCCCGCGATGCCGGTGAGCGGCGCATTGTGCATCCCGAGCTGAATTGGCTTTTTGATGCTGGTAAATCGGTCTATTTCAAGCCCGATCAGGATGATGTGCTGTTCACGCCCTGGTATTTCTACGCGATGAACTACTATGACAGCATGTGCCTGTGCCCGCGCGAAGTACACGAAGAAATCCCCTATGCAAGCCGCGATATTCCCAATGGGCTGAGCTATCAGGACTGGCAATTCAACGTCGAGACGATGGGGGCCGGTTGGCGCCATGCCACGGCGCGCGACACGATCATCTTCAAACGTCGGCGTGACAATTCACTGGTGACTGAAAGCAACAACCGGCAAGCGGTGGTGCGCGAACTGCCCCCCATGGCCATTGACGCGATAGACAATCTGGGCGCGCCGTATAACCGCACCCCTCAGCCGGAACCCGAGCGGCCTGCCAAAATCACCGATACTCCGCGGCCTGGCCTGCTGAGCCGGGGCATTCCGGCAAGCATCCGGCGACGTCTGGTGGCCAAACTGTCGCCGCCGAAAAGCGAAGCTGCTATAGTGCTGCCCGACGGCCCGGTGCCCCATACCGGTGAAGGGCTGTCAGCGCGTGTGGCCTATGCGCGCAGCGGCGCCGATTTCGATCATGCCCGCTATATCCCCGGCTACGAGCGCGTCGCTGAGGCGTTGGACCTGGACTATTACCTGTCTACCTATCCAGACCTTCAGCGCGCTCGACGGGTGGACCCGATTGGCCATTATATCCGCCGGGGCGTGCAAGAGGGCCGAAATCCTCACCCTTATTTCAGTACAAACCACTATCTTGCGCGCTACCCCGAAGCGGCAAAAGACCCGGCTGGCCCGCTGCATCACTACCTGACCAAGGGCCAGGCCGATGGCCATATCACGGTGCCGTTCAAACGTTTCGAAGAGCTGGCGGGTATCCTTCAAATGTCGCCGCTGGCGGCGCAGGATTTGCTGAACCGGCGGTATGATGACATCCGGCAAAGGCTTGAACATGGGGCCTTGGGCGAGATGGTCAATCGGGCGGCCGCGTTTGAGCCACTGATTTCGCTCACCTGGCCCGAGGCGCTGTCGGTGCGCATCCCACCGTTTCACGGCGATGTCGTGGTCAACCGCGTGACGGCGATCCATGCGCTGTGTCAGGCGGCGGGGTTGAAACGCGCACGCGCGGTGATCTGCGTCAACCGGGCCCGCTGGGGGGGGGCGCGGCGCATGGAAGGCCATATCGCCCATGCTCTTGCCCAAGGGATCGGCACGGACGAGATTGTGGTTATCAGCACCGATGGCAGTGGCGATCTGCCCGAGGGGCGCCTGCCCGCAGGCGTGCGCCATATCATGTTTGCCGATCTGGTTGCCCCACTGAAAGGCGGCGAGGCACAGCGTGTGCTGGTGCAGTTCCTGCGTGCCTTGCGTCCTGAGGTGGTGTTCAACGTCAACAGCCGCCTGATGTGGGATGCGCTTGGCCCGTATGGGCGCGCCATGCGGGCCAGTTTCCGCATCATTGCCGGTCTGTTTTGCAATGAACGCACCGAGCTGGGCCATATCACGGGGTATCCGCTGACCCGAGTCTATCGCAATTTTGATGTGCTGGATGCGATTGCCACCGACAGCTATGCGCTGGCCGAGGAGCTGCGCGCGCGCCATATGCTGACCGGGGAAGCCGCAGAAAAGATCACCGTTCTGAGCGCGCCGGTGGATGCGTCGATCCCCCTGGCCGAGGCCCCGGTCGGCAATGCCCGGCCGCAGATATTCTGGTCGGGCCGGTTTGACGCGCAAAAACGCGTGGACATCGTTTATGAGGTTGCCCGGCTGCGCCCGGATATAGACATTCGCATGTGGGGGGCGGCGGTCATGTCGGGCCCGCGCGCCTTGCCGGAAAAGCCCGCCAATGTGCATCTGATGGGCGCCTATGCGCACTTCACCGATCTGCCCCTACATCAGGCCGATGCCTGGCTTTATACCTCGGCCTGGGACGGGGTGCCGTCGATCCTGCTGGAGGTCGCCATGACCGGCTTGCCGCTGGTGGGCACCGATGTGGGCGGGACCGGCGAAGTGCTGCAGGATGGGCTGGCCCAGGCGCTGCCGACCGAGGCAAAAGCCCCGGCCTATGTGGCCGCTTTAGAGACGGTTTTGAAGGATCCAGAGGCCGCTCGCGCTCAGGCCAGAAGCTTGCGTGACACCCTGATCGCGCACCGCACCGATCGCCAATATGCCAATGCCGTGATGGCCTTAATGACAGGAAATCCCGCATGAAACGCCTTCCGGATTTCGTTGTGCTGGGGCAGGGCAAGGCGGGCACATCGCTGATCTACCGCGTGTTCAAAAGAAACCCGGATGTGGGCCTGTCCCAGCCCAAAGAGCTGTTTTTCTACAACCAGAATTTCGATAAGGGGCTGGAGTGGTACCTGTCCCATTTCGCCCATGTAGAGCCCGATGTGGCCCGCCTGGGCGAGATTTGCCCGGCCTATCTCGACCCCGAGGTAGTGGAGCGTATCCATGCGACGCTGGGAGACAAGGTGGGCATGATCTTTGTGCTACGCCATCCCATTGAGCAGGCCTATTCGCGCTATCTGCAGAATATCTGTGCTGCTCAGGGCAAAAGGGCGTTTGCCTTCAAGGCCAAGGCGGTGCTGGCCAACCGGTGCGAGCAATTGCATGCCGCGCTTGAGACGCTCTACCGGCTTTATGCGCCGGACCGGATCCTGCCGCTGATCTTCGAGCAGGATGTTGATGTGGCCCCACCCCTTTTCGAGGCGAAAGTCTGCGACTTCCTGGGCCTGCCGCGCAGCGATCACATGCACCATTTCAGCAAACGCGGCAAGGTGAATGCCGGGGTGATGCCACGCTTTGTCTATGGCGGAGAGACCGGAATGAGACTGCTCTGCGAAGGCGAGGCCTATGATATCCCCGCAGGCGAGCTGGTCTTCTGCGCTCAGGCTCGTAATTCCGCGTCCTTCGGGCAGGTGGATGTGAAAGAGGCAGAGGCCGCCCAGGCGCGATCGGCTAAATGGATGAACCATCTGTCCGAAGAGGAGTTTGCCCACCTGCAAAACGACCTTGTCTTGCCCTTTACCGAAAGGCTGGAGCGGGATTTTGGGTTGGATCTGTCCCATTGGCGGGTGGCGCCGCGGCGCATTGCCTATGATCTTGCCCCGCCACCGGCGGAGTATCTGGCCGAGGGCAACGCATGAGCGCGGTTTTCGATCTGTCCCCCGTGGTTCTGCGCCCGCAACCCTTCATGAAGACCATTCATGTGGCCCGGGCCAGCGGTGCGGTCTATGTGAACAATCCCAAAGTGGCTTGTTCGACTATCAAGCTGGCTCTGCAACGGACCGAACTGGGTGATCCGGCGTATCATCCGGCCTCTTCGGTGCATGATCACGATACCTCGCCTCTGTACACTTGGCCCGAATTGAAGATAATCGAGCTGGGCCTGCTTCTGGAGAGGCATTTTGTGTTCAGTTTTGTGCGCTGCCCTTACCGGCGACTGCAATCGGCCTATGTTAACAAGATCGTCGAGCCTCAAAAAGCAGGACGCCCGCGTCAGCATGCGGGCTTTGAGGCGGATGAATTGCCGAGTTTTGAGGCGTTCATTCGTTCCATTGCCGACCAGGATTTGAGCAAGCACAACCCGCATTGGCGCCCGCAATGGATCAACCTTTCAATCGATGTAATCTCGTATGATTTCATTGGTCGGCTGGAGAACTTCCGCACCGACTGGGCGAGATTGTCGACGCAGTTGGGATTGGGGCCAGAGCCTGAACGGGCGGGCAAGAGAACCAGTCCGGGTCAGGCGGTTTACACCCCCGAAACCGCCGCCTTGGTGGCCAGGGCCTATGCGCGGGATTTCGAGGCTTTCGGGTACGACCCGGACGCGGTGCCATAATCTACGGTTGAACAACATTGGATGTCATTGCCCGTTAAACCTGCGGTTCAGATTTAACGCGAACTGCTTTAGCGATAGCCGATTGGGACACCCCCGTTTCAGGTGATGCCGCGGCAAGGTTTCATCACGCGGGTCAACTTCCAATCTGCTCGATCTTGCCCTGCGTCTTTATCAGGGTTGCGGTGAACGTAGTGTCGATGAACACCCGGAGCGACACCACATCGCTGGCAGCCAAAGATACTGTATAGCTCCCGGAAACGCCCCAAAAATCCTGGACCGGCATCGAGACATAGCCGCGGGTCAGATAGCCTGCCAGTGACCCGTTCACATATGCCGCCAGGATGTATTTGATATCCCCCACCGGCATGTTCTGAATGGCGAACAGGCCACTGAGAGTGTAAATCCCTGTGTTCTGAACGGTGAAATTCCCGGCGGAAAAGGCGATATCGGGGTCTGTGAGCACGGGCGTGTCCAACGTCAGCTGCTGCCAGTCAGAGGCGAAGCTGAGCGTGCCGCTGTCGAGATTGTAAACCGCCGTGGGCCGTAAACGCCCCGCGCCACCGTTCGGGAAAGACGGCGCGCCGGTTGCGGCATCCACCACAATGGCGTCAAGCCATGTCACGCCGTCCGGGCTGACTTTGATGGAAAAATCATCATCTCCGGCGGTGCCCATCTCGGCACGGCCCAAAAAGCCGGTCTGAAAAAGCAGGCTGGCGGTGTCCGCACCCGCTGCCTTGTTGACCTTCAGCTGGTGTCCGTTGCCATCATGGGTCAGCAGTGTCGCATCAGCCGCCGAGACCAGCCGGTTGGCTGTGTCCGCCGTGGCGTTGACGCCCACCATGTCAAGATTTTGAAAATCGATTTGAGGTTCTAAAACCTCCCAGCCAGTGCTGGTGAAGGTGATATAGGTATCTTCGTCCTTCACATAGGCCTGCCAGCCGACCAGCGGGTCAATGAACACCCAGATGCTGTCCTGAAAGACGGCCAATGTGCCATCCTGACCCGCCCACCCGCCGGTGGCCCCTTCGGGCACAATATGGCGCCGCCCATCCGGTGGATCTATGGGCGGGGTCGTGGTGCTCCGGCTGCTGACCACAAGCTGCACCAGAACATCCAGAATCTTCAGGGCCTCATTATGGGTGACATGTTTCTGGGCTTGTGATGGTTGGATATAAGGCAGGCTGAGCACTTGAGATTTATCGCTTGGCATAGATGTTTGTCCTCTTGCTGAACTGTGCAGGGTGGCGGGACAATCTGGCGCGCAAAAAATCGCAAATGGGTAAATAGACCGTGCGTTGCCTGTTGCGTGGAACAGTTGTCTTTTAGGGCCTCGACCCGTTTGCCTTTTGCCCACACCTGGGTGATATAGCGATTAATGTAGCCCTAAGGTTGTCACGGAAAGACCGCAGGCTGCCTCCTGCGCTCCATGGCCAGATCGGAAAAGCCGTTATGACCGTTTTTGAAACCAACCGACGACTTGAACTGCGCGACCGCGCAGCGGGGTTAAGTCAGCGCTATGCGGGACGCCCAGCACAGGAAATTCTCGCGGAAGTGATCCGCACCGATTTTGCAGGCAGCATTGGGCTGGTGTCTTCCTTTGGGGCAGATTCTGCGGTGCTGCTGCACATGGTGGCTGAAGTCGATCCCTATGTGCCGGTGATATTTCTCAATACGCTTAAGCATTTTCCAGAAACCTTGGCCTATCGCGATGATCTGGTGGCGCGGCTGGGCCTGTGCAACACCCAGACGATTACCCCGCGCCCGGCCAGCGTGCAGGCTGATGACCCCGACGGGAGTTTATACGCGCGCAACCCCGACCTGTGCTGCCATGTGCGCAAGACTTTGCCGATGATGGCAGCTCTGCGCCCGTTTTCGGCCTGGATCACAGGGCGCAAGCAAGGACAGGCGGACACCCGGGCCGAGATGGCACTGTTTGAAACCCAGGACCGGTGGATCAAGGTTAACACACTGATGGGCTGGGGTCCGGATGATGTCGCGACCTATATGCAGGCCCATGATCTGCCGCCGCATCCGTTGAAAGATCAGGGGTTCCTGTCGGTGGGTTGTGCGCCCTGTACCCGGGCCGTAAAACCCGGCGAAGATGCCCGCGCGGGCCGCTGGGCGGACAGCGACAAGACCGAGTGCGGTATCCATTTTGAAAACGGCAAGATGGTGCGCGGCGGCGGCTGACACCCCAGGGGCAGGGGCGGGAAACAGGTTCTACTTGGGCAGTTTGCGGCTTACATTGTGGTCGTCGCGGTCTTCTGTGGTGAGGCCACGAAATATTTGGGCGCTGGGAAAAGGCACCGCCACGTTGCAGTTCGACGCAGCCGGATCAGGTATCGCTTCATTTGCGCAATTGGCGCAGTCTTGCATAGCCGCGCATCAAATAAGGGCGCAGGCCGGGGAATTTTTCGGCCACCGCGATGCCGGTGCGCACCGCTAGGGAGCGCTTGCTCGCCTGGTTTTTGGCATTGGCGGGCAGGGCGGCCAGCACCTCGGCATAAAACGGCGTTTTGATCAGCGCGTTCCAATAGGGGGTAGCCATGGGCACCGCCGCCCCGTTCCACGGTTTGTAATTCCCGGCGGCGTAATGGATGATCAACGGATCGCGCCGCGCGGTCATGGCTTCGGCATTGCCCGCACGCGGGACCCGGCCATAGCCCTCCAGCTCTGTATTGAATACGTTGAACCGGGCGGGCAGGACGGCGGCGCGCCCCTTGAAATAGGCGTTCATGATGTCCTGATCGCGGAACAGATACTGCCTTGAACGTGCCATCGCCATCAGGTCGGCGCCAACACGTGGCAGATCCATCGCCTTGAAATTTAACAGTAGAAGCCCCGCATTGAAATAGCGTGCAATGTCCGCATCACTTAGTCCCAACTGGTCGCGCTGATAGCGATAAAGATCGGGCACATTTACATCAATGGTCGGGGTTGGGCCGGTCAGGGTGCGGGTCATGATATGATCGGTCACCGCCGCCAGGGGGGCATCGCCCAGATCCGTATCCCAGATCTCAATCACATCCCCGCAAAAGATCATATCCACATCGACGTAAAGCAACCGCTCTAGGTCTGGCAGCAGATCAAACAACAAAAACCGGTTATAGGTGGTGTTTGATGGCGTCCGACTGGCCGAGCGATAGCTGTCCTCAAAAGTCATGCCGGCATTGACTTCGTAAAGCCGGGCATGGGGGTAGGGGGCCAGGACCTCGCGCAGCAGGGTGCGGTCTGCGGGTCCGATATTGGAATGCAGGAAAAAGAGGTTCAGCTGACGGGTGCTGTCGGCATGTTCGAGCAGTGAGGTCAGCATGGCTGCCGTATGCGGCAGATAAGCGCGATCCGCCGCAAAGGCGATGTTCACATGTGTCTTGCTATTCAGCGCATCGCCGCGCATCCACGGCACTACCAGCGCCTGGCTGAGGTTGAGAATACCCACCTCATGCACGTTCAGGCCGGGCTGTTCCTGGCGCAGTTTCTCCACCCAGACCGTTAGCAGCCGCTCGGCCACATATCCCAGATAGCGCGATTGCTGCACCGAATAGGCCTGGCGGTCCACATCCATCGCTTCCAGCCGCATCAGGATATCAAACAGCCAGGCGCAATAAGTCTCAAACAGATCGCGGCGCATCAGGAACATATTGCCCAGACGAACTTCGTATTTCTTGCTCGCCGCATCGAAAACGGCCAAATCCTGCGGATACTGCTCGGCGATAATCTGGCGGGTCAGGTCCCAGTCCTGCGGATGATGTCCGTTGCGGTAATTATCGCTCATGGTGCGGCCCATCACATGGGCGCGCGGGATCACCAGATCAATATCCGCATGTGCTTCCAGCCAATGTTCCAGCCCCATCAACCAGCTATGACTGTTGAAACGGCCCACAAAGGTTTCGGTGCGCTCAGAGTGAAGGTTATCTATGTCCAGCACCCGACGGTAATGCATCAGGCCCAAATGGGAGGAGGCGGTATCATTTTTCCAGGCCCAATAGAGCGCGGTCAACTCACAATAGCTGGGATTTCGTTCTGATATATGATCGCCCGTGTCATCCCCGATCATACCATGCAAAGGAGCTGCAGCGCCCCTGCGGCCCACATGAATGGGTGTCACCGAGGCACTCTCAATTAGAGGGGCAGCCATGTGATAGGCCGTGTAGAATGTGACTTTCAAACTCTCCTGTCCCCTGTCAGGCTTAGCTGCTCGTGACTGCCTGCTCCGACTATCCAGCGTTACAGGCCTTGTCAACGCAGCACGGGGAGCTGTGGCTCCCATGTGTGGCTGTTTGTTGTTCTAGCGCATCGCTCAATCAATATGAATCAGGTGCGATGCTCTAGCTGTTTGTATTCACGTGCAAAATTATTCGAAAACCGTTTCGCCTTAAACCTGAGACAGGGTCAAGGCGAAACGGTTTAGATGCTTCCGTGAAGTGTTCCTTTCGTATTTGTCTGCTCCTTCAAAGGTTGGGCAGATTCTACATCACGCTGGGGAACTTACGGGGGGCAAGCCTATATCGGTTCCAGTTTGTAAGGTTCGATTTGCGATAAGGTTAATTGGCTTTTGCCGAGTTGAGGGCGGATCGGATATCTCCTTTATTTGAGGGGGTTTCGGCCCTCAAGCTTGCAAGCAGAACTGAGCTCTGACGCTTCAACTCGGCCAAGGCCTGTTCTTCGGGCCGCCCGCCATCGCGCAGGGCGATGTCTCCAAATGCGCCGCGGCCCTGGTTGATTTGATCTAAGGCGGTCAGCATGATCTTGCGTGGCACCAGGCTCAACCCATCAATTATTGGTTTGGCTTTGAGATAGGAATGAACGGAATCGTCAGCGAACGAGTCGGCCTCATTCAGTGCAAGTGGTCAATCCAGTAAAATCTCCGGAAAAACCAGCAGGTCATCCGGCCCCATCTGCACCGCACGGGTAATATATTTATGCAAGATACCAAACCGTACGTCGTAAGGCTCGAACTGCCCTAACCGATCATAGGATGATGCCCGCATCGCAAAGAACTCTGGGCCATAGGCTCGAGATGACAAGAATTGCGAAGCCACATCGCCACCGATAGGCATGCCTATCAGATTATTTTTCCCCATAAAGAAGCTCGTGAGAAGGCAGTCTGGCCGACAACTCAACGCGCTTCGTGCGATTGCGAAGAAACCCGGCCGGGGCTGAATGCCAGTGCCATTGGAAATGACCATCGCATCGCATCCCTGAGCCGAGGCGATGGAGTTAAATGCATCCCCTGCTGCCTGACCAATGCAGTTGATCACCTCTACATCGATTCCAACTGCTGACAGGGCTTCCCCTGCCGCAGCGACCTCGGGGTGCATCATGGCATCGTTAAGCCCCAGCATGACCCGGTCTGGTGGCTCGGCCTTGAGGGCCATGACTAAGCTTTCAAGCTCATCGCCTCGGCGTACCAACGCCACATGGCTGATGGTTTCGACAGGGCTGCCGGGGTTATCTATGCCAGCGGTAACCTGTGCGATCGCCTCAATGCGGCCCTGTTCTGCGATTTTTTCGCCGACATAGGCGTGGAAGCCATACCAGACGCGTAGGTTCTCATCGTTGGAGAAGCTTGAATG
>Ga0209345_10000962_pt1 | contig 36956 bp, 28 predicted proteins | sample Cruoilmetagenom7_FD_187294 | JGI IMG/M metagenome (GOLD analysis project Ga0209345, IMG submission 187294) | Oil polluted marine microbial communities from Coal Oil Point, Santa Barbara, California, USA - Sample 7 (SPAdes) (version 2) | ecosystem: Environmental > Aquatic > Marine > Oil seeps ...
CCAGGCAGGTCAGTCTGTGCTGGTTGTGGTTGCGCAACATGAAATGATTCCCGCGCAGGCTACATTAAGAAAGTATACAGAAATTGATGGCTGGGAAAATTTTGTCGAAAACAGTAAAAATAAACTGTCAACTAGCCAGGGTGAAGCTGGAATTTGTCCGCCTCCAGGTGATCTGGCCTTTATTCCTGGCTTGTCTCCCCAGCACAATTGTTTGCAGCTATTGATTGAAGATGGTGGGCCGAATGATGCTGATAACCTTAAAAACGGAGTTATTGTAGACCCTGCGGGTATCGCAATTGTATCTGCGCCAAACTCAGATGGGGCAGCAAGCAGTGGAGGGTGTTTTATTGCAACTGCTGCTTACGGAAGTTATCTTGAGCCTGAGGTAATGACGCTCAGATATTTCAGAGACACTTATCTGCTAACCAGTAAAACGGGTACAGAACTGGTGAAATTTTATTACAGAACCTCACCCCCCGCCGCTGCGTATATACGTCAGTATGAGTCACTACGAACGCTGACACGCTGGTTGTTAACTCCCCTTGTCTATGCCGTTAAATTTCCCATTCAGACCTTAATTTATATCGTCATGTTAATAATGGCGAGCTGGTATCGCAGGAGTATTCAATGGTGTCAATTAAGCATTTAAATTAAACTGGTTTAATAAAAAGTCCATAATGCAATGCTCGATAAAAAAAGTAGGAGTTTAAATAATGCACATTATTTAAGCTAAGAATACGCTTTGTATTAATAAGCCGTCATAATTATTAATGTAAGGTAAAAGCCTACCCTCTATATACAGTCTTTTGATTAGTGTTGAAAATCAATAAATAGGATAAATTTTAATCCCCATGAGGAATATTACGTCATCATGTACAGGAGTAAAAAAAATGAAAAATATCACTACACGCTTATATTGCGCATTAATAACACTGTTTTTATCGTGCAATAGCTATGCTGCGCTTGTAACACAGAATTTCACAGGTCAGTTTCTTTTTGTAGACGATATATATGTTAGTAGTAAAGTATCGTTAAATAGCATATCACTTGCAGCAATCGTATCTGGCTCAGTAATCTATGATGATCTGCTTGTCGCAGATGTCGGTGAAACATTTCTTGGCCCAGTCAATGCGTTAACGTTAAATTTTGGTGCATTAAGTTTTACTGAAGCGGATGATCTTGATTTTGGCTTAGGGCCATTTCCAGATGCTGACTTTATGGATGGTGTGCTAACCGGCGTCGGTTTCTTTACGGATTACGTGGATGCGTTTGGTGAACCTGTCTGGGAATTAGATATGTCAGGCAATATTTTTGAATTTTTTGATTTTGCTTCTGGCGCTGTGGTTGCGAGTGGCACATTTAATTATGCACAGCCTGCACCTATTCCACTTCCTACTGCATTTTGGCTGTTTGGATCAGGTTTAATTGGTTTGGCAGGTGTTGCTCGAAGAAAATCGAACGGTTAACGCTAGTCAGATCAGGAAGGGAAGGTTAGACAAGGAATCGATATAAAAGAAAAATTTTCGTGAACAAATTTTTACATATACTTGTTAATTATTAAAATCAGATCAGTCAGATGGTAGACCAGGGGGAGAAGCTGTATATTTGGATGTTATCTGGATAGCCATGATAATAAAACACTGACTTAAATTTAAGTCAGTGTTTTTATCAGCCCTGGTATGGGTGGCCAGATAGTTTGGATAGTTATCCAGATGGTTATTTGGGTATATTCTTTTCTTTTATTCCTGGTGTTTTTTTAATGCCCCATAACCCTATGCTCAGGTTTATGTACATTGGTATTGATCATGGCAATGACTACCAGTGGTACCAGCAGTACGGCTACCATAATAGGCAAGATAAAAATCAGGATCTCGGGGCCGCTGAAAAAGCGTACGGTTATAACTAGTCCGGTATGTAGTAAGGTCAGCAAAATACCCACTGAGGTGGTGATGGTTCCGGGCAGAAGCGGCACGGCAATAGCGTATATCAAATAGGGTAATAACCCAGCTAGCAGTACATTGCCCTTGAACAGGAAGCCAGCATTGAAAAAAGGGGTAAAGGCCGCGAAAAAGGATAGAGCCAGCCCATACAGAATGATAATCCAGCCAGCTCGATTGGCAAAATGTTGAGACTCCATAATATCACCTCCATGCATTTACATTGATGTGTTTTGAAGTGTACCTAACAATTACTATTGTACGCTCGAAGTGATGCCATAATAAAACTACAATTTGAGTGTTTATTAACTCTATGGTCAGTAGATGAGTCATAAGCGAATCAAAATCCGTATTAAGAGATTATACGAAGAACCTGAAAAGGTGATTACTGTCGAATTCTTGTAGACCGGTTGTGGCACGTGGGCTTAGTAAGGAAAAAGTGTTATCAGTGTGCTATCTGGACACTCATGATAAAAAAATGGCTGGCTTAAGCTTAAGTCGTTGTTATTATTCGGTCTAAGTGTGGGATTCTGGATAATCGTCTCATGTTAGATATTGAAAGCCTTGTTCAGGCTTCCGTTAAGCTGTGTAACATTATTAGAATTGTTGCTTTCTCTAGTGTGAAAGTCATTGTTTCTACGGTCTTTAATAACTTCACTTACCAGGCGGATGTCAACTTTTTTCCTTTTATCGGAAAAGGCATAGACTAATGCCGTATCACATAATGTATTAATAATTCTTGGTGTGCCTTTGCTATAAAACCAGATAGCTTTACATGCAGATTCTGAAAAAATTAATGGGTCTCCGCCTGCAGTTAAAATTCTGTGTTTAATATAAGCGCAGCTTTCATGTTGGTTTAGTGTGGAAAGATGGTAGCTTACTGATACTCGTTGACTTAATTGTTCTAATTGCTGATTATTAAATGTTTTTCGCAACTCAGGCTGACCTATCAGTATGAGTTGTAATATCTGGTTTTTATCTGAATTTATATTAGATAACATGCGTAATTCTTCGAGTGCATTACGAGTTAAATTTTGCGCTTCATCAATGATTAGTACCGTACGGTTTTTTTTTGCGTATTCATTAATAGTGTAATTGACAAAATCATCATATAGCTCAACTGGTTTTTTGTTTTTGTATTCAAGACCAAAGGTCATTGAAACCCATTGTATTAGATTGCCGAATTCACAGTGTGTATTGGTGAGCATTCCTATGTTGAAATGCGGGGCCATACTATCAAGTAACTTTCTTAGCAGAGTCGTTTTTCCCGAGCCGATTTCACCGGTAATAACACATATACCAGCTGATTCGTTGATTAAACTATATTCAAGCAAACTAAGGGCTAGAGAATGTCCTTTTGTCATAAAAAGAAATGCAGGATCAGGTAATAGTGAAAAGGGTTTTTCCTTAAAGCCATAATGATCTTCGTACATACCAGTCTCCAGAATCTCTTGTTTTGTAGTGATACTAAATTGCTGTTCTGGTGCATTGATTAAATTAAATATAGTAATATATAGTTTAGATTAACTATATATGTTGTATTTTCAATCTATTAATTATTAGATACAGTGTTTGTGCAAATAAAATAAGGGATAGTGTGTAGATGTTTGTGATTAAAAAATATAACAAAGGTGATATTTGAGTTACTGCCAGAAGAGGTGCATCTTCATAAAGGCGAGCCAGGACATATTTAATATATTATGAAATAACATAATAATATCTATAGCAATATGTCATTAAAAAATTTGATTGCAATTAAAAGGGGCGGTGACAGCTACGAGTTTAGAGATAAAAACTATTTGAACTAATGGTAATTCATACAAATGTTTTTTGATCTGACTTTAGTTATTAAAAAGTATATCAGAATCACAGTCAGTGAAAATCAGGGTTCGTCCATTTTGTATAATACACTGTGAAATTCATAAGCGATAATTCCTTTTTTGCCTGGCATATTTTTTATAGGCAATAAAAAAGGGTAAGACCATGTGGTCTTACCCTTTTTTTACATTCATAAATAAATGTAAACCTGACCTGCTTAATAAAAAACAGGTCATTATTTTATCGTAATTAAAGTGCTACGATATTCTCTGCCTGTGGGCCTTTTTGACCGTCAGTAACAGTGAACTCGACTTTTTGGCCTTCAGTCAGTGTTTTAAAACCTGAACCTGAAATTGCACTGAAATGAGCAAAAACGTCTGCTCCATTTTCCTGTTCGATAAAGCCAAAACCTTTAGATTCGTTGAACCATTTTACGGTGCCAGTTGTAGTAGACATAGTTGTATCCTATTAATGTAATAATTTATAAAATTTAACTTCATAATTGAAGTCGTTTTTAGCTGAATGTGTTGCTACTAATTATGAATAACAGGACGAGAAACTAATGATGTGACATCGAAAAGGTGTTGCATAAATATAAGAACTACTGTAAAGCTGGCTGCATACTATCCGAGTAAATACCTTTTGTCAAGAATAAAAGGAGTAGTCTCATAATATTAATGTGTCGTAGTGTTTATAGTTTATGTTCTAACTCTATATATTCATTAAAAAGACAGATCAATATCTAACTTAAAAAGCAATACTCATTCTATCAATGCCTATTGCGATACCTGAATCAATATCGTAATTAAACACAGTAGGTCTGTTTCATTCTTTGTTATAGCGGATTCTTAAAGCCAAAATAACAAATAGCATTCCCATAAATAATAACTCTAAAGAGCCACTGCTATTACTTGCTTGCGGTGTTGAATTGGATGTGGGTACGGGTGTGCAGCCCAAAACGACAGAGGCTGGGGCAAATGATTGCATCCAGGCATTAAGTTCAATTTCAAATAATTTGCTGTCATCACCTTTTAACCCTTCAAGCTGATGGCAGTTAAGACCGCTTATGCAAACTAATGAGCTTTGTGTATAGCTCGTGCCGGTGCCAGTGTTATAAGCGTCTTGTCTTGCCAGGGCGGTGTTAACCGCATTGGTATCAGTATCGCCATATAAATCGAGAACCGGTACACTAATCTCATCAAGTGTGGTGCTGACATTTAATGGATCAATACTGGTGCCGTACATACCTACACCAATAAGCCCAATTACAGGCAATTCATCTGTTTGACCACGCGCTACATGTGCAGTAGCCAGGCGAGAGCCCAGGCTAAAGCCAGCCACCACAACTTGTTCAACCCCAAGAGATTGCAGGTGATTAATGGCTGTGCGCATACGCGCATATGCTTCAGGAAACACATAATTATCGGAATTAACGTCATTAATATAACTGGTAAAGTCAGTCTGTTGATTTAAGGGCAGTGGGTTATCAATAGACAAGGTGGAATAACCTGCGCGATTAAGTGAACCACTTATTTCTGCTACCACCGGGCCAGTTGGCGTTGAGCCACGCCCGTGAAACATGACAACACCTACTTTAGCGCAACTGGATGTCAGTAACTCAGCTGAAAAAGCGCTATTGCCGCTTTCAGCTGTAGAGTTTAGTGTGATGGTGGATGCATGTACTGGCAGTAACAGGGCTATTAGTATCTGTAGTGTAAAAAATGATGAGATTTTCATTTGAATTGATTTCACTTAGTTCTCTTGTGATTATTACTTATACAGATGTGTTAACCGTAAAAAATATTCCATATAAATTCAAACGACATTCACAGAGTATTAGAGCTTATCCAGGCTGTATGCGATGGCGACTGAGGTTACCAGTATTTATGATGCGGATCATTTCGTGTGAATATTAATGTCTGGCCAGCCTTATCGGTGGACGGATTTCAATATGAGTGTTAGATGTTGATGCACTGTAAATTCGGGGTAAGTGTCTGGCAGAAAAAGAGGCTGCGCGTGTGGTAAACAGTTTACGTTTATAAAGGGGGAGGTTCACTCTGCTTCTAATTGTTTCCACATTACATAGGGGCGCTCTATGCTCTGTACTAACTGTTGTATGCTAAAAGCGCGTGCTTCCTCAGCGATTTTCATTCCATCAATATACGCATTCACAACGGGCAGGCTGAACACGCTATGTTGTGCGCAGATTTCTGGTGATGTTTCACAATCCACATATACACTACGCATGTCTGGAAAATGTTGTTCGAGCATGGAGGTTAATTGAGGGAGCAAACTCTGGCATACAGAACAATGCGCACCCCCAAAAAGAATAAACAATGCACCTTTGGATTTCATGTGGTTCAGCATGTCGATGTCTGTGATGTGTTGCATGTGTCTAACTCATTAATCAGATAGTTAATTTAGTTGGTATTACTAATGTTTGATTAAATACGATTAAATAAATACTGTTTAATAAACGTGTATAAATAAATGCATCTTATTATAGTTAATGATTATCTGGGAACTCATAGTCATATAAAGATAAGATTAAACTTAATAGGATGACTCAGCTACTCATCATTGGCATTTGATCTTACTTTGTATTTACACGAACCTAAGGTTAACTAAGTGTTGTTAGTCGGCGAATTTCTTCACCCCAGACAAAAGTTATGATTACTAGAATGGGTATCAGGGTGATAAATAAACGAAGGACATTTCGAATACGTGCATTGGCTAAACGCATTTCCATATAGTGGTTAATCACAATACTGCCTTTTATATATATAAGGGCAGCTACGGTTAATGTGAGTGGCCATCCAGAGTTTCCTGTCTCGCCTAAAAGTGCGCCTAAAACGGTTAGACTAATTAACGTTAACCAGATTTTTTCTGTGTTTCCAATCATTGTTAACCGCCTATCTTAGAATGTAGAAAAAGGAGAAAAGCACAAGCCAGAGAATATCGGTGGTATGCCAATAGAGTGCGGCGGCTTCCAGACCACTGTAACTCTTTGATGAATATCCACCCATGGCGGTGCGCAATGCAACGAATAATAAGCCCAACAGTCCCCAGGAAACATGAACCAGATGATTTAGCGTTAGATAGTAGTAGGCTCCATAAAAAACACCATGTTCTGCATTAACGTCTTGCTGGATATACCACTGAATTTCAAAATATTTTACAACCGGATAGCCAAACCCCAGGATGGTTGCCAAAATAATCCAGCGTAATGAGGCTTTGCGTTGGTCAGTTCGAATCGCGTTTACAGCCTTCACCATACAGTAGCCACTGGTAAGTAATAAAAGGGTAATTGTGGTGCCCGCTAATGTGACAAGTTTATCGGGGCCAACTAAAAAATCTTCTGGGTTATGTACCCTGGCAATGAAATAGGCGGTGAATAGCATGAGAAATTCAACCAGCACACAAAATATACCTACCCAGATGCCAGTATTTCCGGGTATACGACCGTGAGATGTTTCAGTGTTTAATGGGGCAGGTAGTGGTGTGTTGGGGGAGCTGTTTATTGGTTGATGATCAGGGGAGGTCATATTGACGTGTCCGGGCTGCAATGAAGGCGTTTTGATTCTTTAATAGTTAACTACTAAGGGCCAATAATTTAGGGGGGTATTCACTATACGAAATTATAACCGGTAATTAAAGGGGCGTATTTGGTAGTTAGTGAGTTTGTAGGGTGGATCAAAGGGTTTAGCGTTGCTTCTGGCAAGTTGAGGACACAGCCGAAAGCTGTCATTTAGTATCTTATTGTTTAAAACGTACTTCTTTTAATTAAATCAAAAACTATTGATATCTATCATTTGTTTTTATTGAATTTCTATAAATAATTATAGTTGAGTGATGAGATTATACTGGCAGTATTTTTACTTTTTATTGAGGAGGTGGTGATGAAAATTCGATTAAGTTTGTTGATTGCGGGACTGTTGTTACTCTTTTCAGGAACAAGTTATGCCTGGTGGGGCAATAATAATGGCTGGGGCGGATGGAACCCCTATCCAGTGTGGACACCAATGTACTGGGCAGAAGAGGTGTTTAGTGACAACGACTATGGGCCTTATGGTTATCCTGGTTATGGTAATGGCTATGGCGGTTATCCTGGTTACGGCTACAATGGCTATTCCGGTTATGGTGGTGGCCATCCTGCTTACACCTATAATGACTATCCCGGTGGTTATGGTGGTTATCCTGGCTACGGCTACAATAGCTTTCCTGGATATGGTGGTGGTTATGGTTATCCCGGCGGATGGGGTGGCCCTGGCTGGGGCTGGTAGTTCAACTTAGTAAAAAGCCCTCTTAAGAGGGCTTTTTATTTTCTGTTGTACATTAAAGAACTTAAGTTAGTTATGTAATTCAATATTGCATGCGAACTTGAATGCGCTTTGATTCCCTAATATAAATGCTTACTTATCCATTTGTGTAATCACACTTATTCAAACCACTGAATTAAATCAGTCGTATCCACACGGTCAGTACGCAATTGATTCATTGGCGAATCAAGATCAGGGTAACCTAAAGACATGCCAACGATTAGACGCTTGTTTTCAGGAATGGATAAAAAGTCTTTAACCTGAGGTGCATAATCTACGGCAAAAGCCTGCGGCACCGTGCCCAGTCCCAATGCATTAGCTGCGAGCATAACACTTTGAATAAACATGCCAATATCTACCAATGACCATGATGACAGTGAGGCGTTCTGATAGAAGTAAAAAACATGAGGCGCATGATAAAATTTGAAATTTGCCATTTTTGATTTTTTAATAATTTCAGGGTCGAGCAGGTTAAGCCCTGTCGCTTTACTGCGTTTTTCATATAACTGGTTTATATTTTCCTGTTGCTTTTGTGGCCAGCTATTGGGTTCTGTTAAATCGGGCTGGGGTGGTGTTTCATTTTTCAGTAATTCCAATAGTATTTGGGTTAATGCTTTCTTTTTGTCACCTGAAACAATTGCCACTTCCCATGGCTGGGTGTTTTTGTAAGATGGGCTAAACCGTGCGGTATCGATAACTTGTTGAAGCACTTCACGAGGAACTGCTTCAGGTTTAAATGCGCGAATAGACTGGCGGGTTTTAATGCAATCAAGGGTATTCATGGAAACCTTATAATAGATATTGTAGGGTAGTGCTGAATTTTAACTAATATTATTTACAAATGCGATCTGTTCCTGATTATTAAACCATGCAGTGCAGTGGAGGGGGGTGTTAGTGTTGTCTGTTAGCCATTTATTTAATATATAAAATAGCTAATTATGATCACATCACTAATATTACATTGCTGTTTACAGGCAACTAAAAATTCTAGGGAAACAATATGAAACTCGATACATATGCAAAGCCTGGCCCAAACACACTTTTTCTGTACTGGCTTGTTGCTAGCATAATGATCTGCCTTTGATCATCGTATTAATTGTTTAATTATCTATATTATATAGATAAATTAAAGCGAGGATTTTATATCTTCGCACAGTTGATCGCTTACGTGATTAGCAAAACCTGCACCCGCTTCACCATAAATGTTATAGGCGGCATCTAGCCCCGCGTCTTTTAGCATTTCAACCTGATCATCATATTTGGCAGTAGCTGCGACTTTTCCTTTAAAGTTATTCTCCTCAAGCTGAGTGTAAGCAAATAAGCTTTCTGCTGGTTTGGGCATGTCCAGTAAAATAATCTTAACTTTATCGGTGTTTAAGTTTTCCCAGAATTCGGCATCAGTACCATCGCCCTGAATAACACTGCGTCCACGATGTTTGTGTTTTTCCAGTACTATTGGGTCATTATCTACACCCAATACAATATCACCGTATTGTTTTCGCATGGTTTCATAGGTAGCGGTGCCGACACGACCCATACCGAAAATTAATATTTCTGCATTGCCGGTACTAATAAATTGTTCGCTACTAAGAGTCTGCAAACGTTGGAAACGGCTGAGAAATTTATCCATGTGGGCAAAAATTTGGTGACTTGAAATATTTAAGGGAGAGGCGACAATAAAAGTAAACGACATAGCTACTGCCATTACCCCAAGCCATTCACTGCTTAACCAACCATAACTATAGCCAATGGCGCTAACGATTAAACCGAACTCACTGTAGTTGGCGAGACTTAAACTGGTGAGAAAAGAAGTACGTGATCGCAGGCGGAACATAGTAAGTAGCCAGTAGTACATTAATACTTTAAGCGGCATAATTAACAACAGTAACAAAGCGATACCTATTACTTGCATACTGATGGTTGCGGTAAGTCCGATGCTTAAGAAAAAGCCAATTAAAAATAAGTCTTTAAAGGCGAGTAAAGATGATGCCATTTCTGATGAGCGTTCCTGGCGCGCTAATATCATACCGATAACCAGTGCACCCAGATCAGCTTTCATGTTGGCTAGTTCAAATAAAGTTGCGCCACCCATGGCGAAGATGAAACCTGCAATAACCAGTAACTCACCATGACCCACTCGTTTTAATATTTGTACGAATACAGGGCGTAAAGCGATCAAACCCAACAATACAGCAATGGCCCAGGGTGAGGGTAACTTACCGGATGCAATGGTTAGAAACAGAACAGCAAAAATGTCCTGCATAACTAAAACACCAATGGCAATACGTCCATGGTTGGCTTTTAATTCACCTTTTTCTTCTAGCATCTTCACTGCAAATACGGTGCTGGAAAAACTTAACGAAAAAGCTAATAACACTGCAGTTTCTGTGTTGATGGACGTGAGTAATGGCAGGCTTGTATAACTGAGTAAAGTGATAAGGGTGCCAAAAGTGAGCACCACAATGAGTACATGTATGCTAGATACAGCCCATATTTCGGGACGAATTAAACTGCGTAAATCTAACTTGAGACCAATGGTAAAAAGTAAAAGTGTAACGCCTAGATCAGCCAGAGTGCTCAAGCCATCAAACATTTCCACACCTAAAGCTTTCATTGCAAAGCCTGCAATGAGAAATCCTATGAGTGGTGGGAGCCCTATTTGCTTTGCGACAAATCCTAATAAAAATACCAGAGCGATTAAGGCCGTGGCGATATGATTAATTGCAATCCAGGTAAAGTCCAATCTCTTAATCTCTTGTTATTTTAATACGGCGAAATGAAATTTATGCTTAATGTATTCTATTGTTGCAGTTATTTCACTATCATTTGAAATTAATTGGGGGCAAAGTGATAACTGAGAATTATAAATGATTTTATTTGTTATCGATTCGATTAGCTAATTTAAATTTAATTTCTTTATAAAAAATGTCAGGCCTGTTTTTTAATTATTTATATACAACTCGGCCACACAATGCTTTTTATTGCATTTGTATGGCTGAGTTGTGTATTTATATTAATGCCTGCTTATACCTTATAGCTCATTGTCGTGGCAGTCTACGCAGGTAACCTGGTAGCCTTTTGGAAAGAGTTGCTGTTTTCCATCTGGGCAGAATGATGTTTCATCATCACATTTTAAAAGACGGTCTGTAAACATGGCAGAAAGCACTGTGCCTTCACCGTCTTGTCCATGACATGCGCGACAGGCATTGGGGTTATCTTTAGCCAGCGATTCATGATCACCTTCGGCGAATCGTTGACCTGCATTACCGACAGCATGCATACCGTGTGGGCCTTCGAGAGTCGATCCCAAATCACCTGTATGGCACGTGCTGCATTCACTAATGGTACCCGTATGCCCCTGTAGCTGTAAGGCAGTGACATTGTCATTTGCATTGAGGTTTGCGTTTGGCCAAATGCCATGGGTTGCTCCGTGGCAAGATTCGCATAACACTCCCTCATGCCCGGTGCTTACTCTATAGAGCATGGGGTTTCCAGATGCAGGGCCTTCAGTGATGGTGTTTTCTGCAAAGCGTTTATTTACTGGCACAATGGGTGTTGCTTTTGCATCGCCTACCAACCAGGCCTGCATTAGGCGTATGGTGTCATTGGGTGAGCCAATACTTCCTTCAATGCCGCGCATATTATTCATCGCATCACCTGTGTGGCATGAGCCGCATCCGGGTTCATTGGCCCAGGGCACTCTAGGTGTTTGCGAATTGGTGTAATAGTCTGCATGCAACTCGAATGCGCCTGCGTTTGCGGGGCTTACATTGCGTGAAAAGTCATCACCTACCTGTTGCATGTCGCCGTGGCAATCCTGGCATAACATGCCACCTGTGGCCATGGCCCCACGTAAGCAATCATTACGACGCCCGGGATGGCATTGGTAGCAGGTTTGTAACAACACATCGTTGGCCGCAGATGCATTACGTAAGTTGCCATCAGCATCTACTGGTGGTGGCATGCTGGGGAATAGTAATTCACCACTGGTGCCTTTTACGGTTGCATGGTGGCTATGCATAACATTAGACATGGATTTGTTTTTTACCTGGTCACGCCCATTAGATGGGTTGCCATCGCTAACATCATTTTCCGGGCCTTTAGGGCCGACCTGTGCAAGGTCAAGTGCAGGGGTGTAGTGACAGGTTTGGCAAACTACAGGGGTAGATGCTTCGAGTGTTGTGCCGTGTTTTTTATCATGCAGCCTTAAAATATTAATATCCGCGGCATACTCTTTACTTACTTCCAGTGGAACTTCATCAAGTTGTGGGTCATCAAGTGTGGTGGCTGCATTTGTGAGTGCTTGAGTAGCTGAGCCATTACCGCCATCAGCTATTGCAGCGTGGCAGGCCTGGCAATTCGCTTCACCTGAAATAGGTAGTACAGTGTCTACTGATGCCAGGGTGCTGCCTCCAGCGTCTTGCGCCTGTACACGATAAAGTGGATAGGGGTTTTCACGCCCTGCATCATCAAATGCAGCTAGTGGAATGCCCGCGGCTTCAAACCAGTTTACATTGGCAGCAGTATAGCCAAAGGGAAAATTCAAAAAGAATGGCAGGTTGCCAACATATTGCTCAAAGTGTTGTTTTTCATTTACTACATAAGGCACTGTGATGCCGGGCATATTCTGTTGATCAGCTGCGAGTATGCCATCACCTAGATATAAACGCTCTACATCTGGCATGGGTAAGCTTTGGTCTGCATTTGGAGCAAAGGCATCAAGCACTCCCGGTGGGTAAAAAGGACGGTAAGCGTTTAATGCAATGGTTTCGTTTGAGCCGGGGATGTTATTCCAGAAATTTGTTTTATAAATAGTGCCTGCGGTTGTGCTATTTAATAGTGGTTGGCCTGATGGGCTGGTACCGTTGAGAATGGGATCAAGTGGATTAGATGAGGCCGAGTAAATAACACTGATGCCATTTTCTTCACTTAGTATATCCGGTGAGCTGCCTTTGCGAATTACCTGTGCATGTAGCACATTGAATGGGGGCAATATGCTGGATATACGAGTATCAAAATCTCCACAATGCATGCCGAGGTCATTGATGGCAAAAACATTATAACCTGCCTGAGTCAATAGCGGCTGTTCTGCTACAGCGCTTGTCACTATGCCATTTTGGCTGGTTGAGTTGATTGATGTTTCGCCACTAGTGGGCGGTGGCGGTATATCTGTGAGATTACAGTTAGTCGGCGCATTAATGAGGTTTGCCTCGTCAACTTCGCCATTGCTCTGAGTCGCACGAACACGGCAGGGGACAGAGGTCTGGTTGTCTTTGCGCACTTTCCATTCATCGCTGTCGACAGTGGTGGTTGCCAGTGTTTGCCCAGAAGCTGCATTGCTTAGCGTTACGCTTGCACCGTTACTGCCTTTGCCTTTAACTACAATGCGATTTTCTTCACTAATCCATTTGGCTTCTTCAATTTTGAAGCTGTCTTCAGCAAATGCATTAGAAAGGTTTAATAAGCTAATAATTAGAATGGATTTTACAAGTGGTACTTTTGAGAGTGAAGAGCATAAATTTTGCGTAGCCATGACTGTATATTCCTTTTGTAATTTTAATTTATTAGTATGTATATCTCCTGACTAAACATCTCTATTAAATATTCATATGTAGGTACTTGAATATTTCGTATACGCTATCACAAAATAGCTATGCTTTAAGTTGAGAAAGTTCACAAACAGGTCTACTGCTAAATAAAAAGGAACATTTCCTATGATAAGAATTAATTATAGAAATACAAGCATAACTACATACAATGAAGGAATAATTAAATCATATAATCTTCTATTATCTTTTTTTAACTCATAAAAGTCAGCACACTTTCGATAACCTTTTTATCTTTTAGTATGCGATGGTGCCCCAGGCCTTTAGTTATAATCGTCCTGGCATTTGGCCAGTGTGTTTCTACATCTTTAAATTGCTGTTGTGGAATTTCTTCATCATCGAGGTCGTAAATTAGCAGACCCTTATAACGATTTTTTTCTAATAAACTGGCGGGTGATAAAAATTTCCACACATCATCAACCTTAAGTATGCTCATCATTCTCTTTTCAATAATGTCACGAAATCGATCGGATAGTTTCGGGTTAAGATTTAATAGCTCGCTATATGTTTTATGCATTTCATGTGCATCAAGATGTGGCCCGAATAGCACCATTTGTTGAGGTGAAAAACCACGTTGAGTTGCGGTTAGTGCAGCCATAGCACCAAATGAATGAGCCATTACGGTATGCACTTTTCCGATTTTTTGTTGAATGGCAATTAAAGTGTCGCAAAACTCGAGTAGATGGGTTTGTTTGCCGGGGTTATCTCCATGTGCTGGCGCATCGAAACACGCAACCTGATATCCTGCTTTAACCAGTCCGGGAATTATTTTTCTAAACTGAGTGCCTGAACCACTCCAGCCATGCATCATTACTACCAATGGTCCTTCCCCCCATAAATATACAGGTATGCTTATATCTTTTAATTTAACCTCTACACGGGAATCTGCCTGTTGCCAAAATTTAATTATCCAGGGTTTGGCCTTGCTCTTGAACACTGTAAACCATAAATCACTAATGATGTTGGCTGCCCATTCGTTTCTAAGATAAGAGATGGCATTTAAAACTAGACCGAGCATTTGATATTTGAAAGGCACCACGCGCTTATCGCGTTTGGCTGAAATTGAACGTTTATTTTTAGTTTGTTTACTCTTATCAACGGCTAACGTTTGTTCTGACATTTCACATTACTCCTGTAAGCGGGTTCCCGTAAGCGAACTTCAGTATGTCAGTTGCTTTAAAATATTATAAGTGTCATATTTGACATAATACTGGTGAATATGGACATTATTATGCGAATCGCAATATTACTGGTGGATAGCTGTTTTGGTAGTGGTGTTCATAGTATTTTAGATACACTTATTGCCACAAACTACACACTAATTAAGTCTAACCATAAACCCTTGTTCGAATGGGATACGGTTTCGATAGACGGAAACCCTATAACGCCAACTAATGGTTTAAAGATTCAGTCTGAATACAGTCTTGAGCAATATATGAGCCTCGACAGCCAGCCCGATGCATGGATACTTCCCTCGGTGTTTCAGTCGTTAACGGCGTTTGAAAAAGTTGAACGCTTTATGGTTTCTGTTGAGCCGGTCATTCCTGTTATACAGCAGCACTATAACCGGGGTGGTTTATTAATTGGTATTTGTAGTGGGTCATTTTTGCTTGCAAAAGCCGGACTCATGAAAAACCTGCCCGCACTAATGCATTGGAAAAGTGAAAATTTCTATCGACGTATGTTTCCCGGTTTAAAAATAGATACCCATAACGCGGTTGCAGATTACGGAAATATTATTAGTGTAATAGGTGGCAGCATGTCATGTGAGCTCATGGTTATGCACCTGGTTGAACGATTTGCTGGACATCGCACCGCAGTAGATACCGCAAAATTACTAATGATGCATTTAAATGCACCTTCAACAAAAGCATTCCGAACCAATGTAGAAACAACAGGCCATGCAGATGAGCTGGTGTTACGTGCGCAACGTCATATAGAGAAACATAGTCATGAAGAAATGAATTTTAATAGCCTCTCTAATATGTTAAATATAAGTGATCGACAACTTAACCGAAGATTTTCAAAATCGCTACAATGCTCGCCTTTACAATATTTACAAACCATTCGTATTAATCGCGCCTGTAATTTATTGGAGCTCACTCAATTACCTTCTACAAAAATTGTATACGAAGTAGGGTATAAAGATGAAAGTAGTTTTCGAAGGCTATTTAAAAAACAAATGGAAATGACGATGGAGACTTACCGAAAACGCTTTGGTAACCGACTGGTATTAGATAATTAAAAACTGAACAGGTGCTATTAATCTTGATTTTTAATAAACTAGAGAATTTCCGTGATTAGTGGAGAAGACTATAGTTGTTTTAACTTTAAAGTTCATTTAAAAATTATTTTGATTGAAGGTGACATGTCCACGTGATCTATGCATTCCAAATGTCATAGTTATATAGCCGTTATTGTTGATGTGAAAAATGAATAAACAAGAATCTTATGTAGTCTGTCGATTTTATGAAGAATTAAATGACTTTCTATCGCCCCAGTTTCGAAAACACACATTCAGGCATGACTTTAAAGGACGGGTTTCGGTTAAAGATTTAATTGAATCTCTGGGGGTGCCGCATACTGAAATTGATCTGATTCTGGTGAATGGCGAATCTGTTAATTTTAACTATCTTATTCAACATGAAGATAATCTTAGTGTTTATCCTATGTTTGAGCACATGGATATTGCGGGACTTTCAAAAATACGCGCAGAGCCATTAAGGCATATTAAATTTGTTGCTGATATTCATCTTGGAAAATTAGCAAAATATCTACGTATACTTGGCTTTGATGTGCTTTATGAGAATAATTATTCTGATTCTAATTTGGCGCAGATATCAAGTAATGAACATCGTATTTTACTGACTCGAGATTGTGGACTGTTAAAGCGCCGGATTGTTGATTATGGACATTTTGTCAGGCATGTTCAGCCACTTAAACAATTGCTGGAGATCGTTAACTGGCTGGATTTAAAGCGCCTTATTAAACCCTTTTATCGTTGCATTCGTTGTAATGGAGTGCTTGCTGACGTAGAGAAAAGTGAAATAGAAGATCAGTTACTGCCAAAGACTAAACTATATTATCATCAATTTAAACAATGCCCGGATTGCAAACATATTTATTGGAAGGGTAGTCATTACCTGAGGATGAAAAATTTAATCGAAAGTGTTATTGATCAGGATAATGAAACAAATAATACTTAAAATATTTTACTCTAGTGCCTAAGGGGCGCAGGATAAAAATATACGGGATTCTAATTGAGGCTGCTTTTTAAAATTTAACTTTAAATCATATTCTTGTTGGTGGATGTTTTTTCCAGTAATAGATTAATATTAAACCGAATAACATTCCACCCAGGTGCGCGAAATGAGCAATACCTGCGGCTGTTCCCGTAATGCCAAACCAGAGTTCCAGTGCCCCATAAAGAAGTACAAACCATTTTGCTTTAATGGGTATGGGGGGAAATAATAATATTAAAATTCTATTTGGAAAAAACAGGCCATAGGCTAATAGTACGCCAAACACGCCACCACTCGCACCGATGGTTGGATAATAGGCTCCATTTTGAGTGCCAATGCTGCTTACCAGTAACTGAACCAGACCGGCACCGATGACACAGACAAAATAATATATGGCCATGGTTCGGGAGCCCCACAGGTTTTCTAGATGAGCACCAAATAACCACAGGGCATACATATTAAGTAATAGATGCATGAGGCTGCCATGAAGAAATGAATAGCTGATTAATTGCCAGAGCATAAAGCTATTAATATCTGGGTTAAGTGACGACAGTTCCGGGACTATTGGCCACAGAGCAAAGGTGGAAATCAGTTGGTTGGCGGCGTTAAGTTCGAGCACAAATATAATGATATTTGAAATCAGTAATAATTTTATAACTGGTGGTAGCATGGAAGCAGAGTTTCTCGTTATAGGCATTAGCTGGAAAACCTTATTGAGGGTTAGGGTGTTAATGTTTAAATTTAAATGTCAGATCAAGGCTAGCTCACTCACTGTGTTTATATTACCTGATGAAGTTCATCAGGTATCCCAAATTTTAAGTCTGTTAAGTTTAATCGCATCCTGCAATAACTGTGAAGGAACCTCCATGCCGTAATCTTCCCGAAGCTTTTCAGCGACCTCCTCATAATTAGTCACGGCAGGTTTTATCTTTTTAATAAACCCAGTAATGTCTTCCATCGCCGCCCAGGGGTAGGTGATCCAGTGCCATTCTTTTACCTCGCGAGTGAAATAATCAGGGGTGTATTTAGAAACAATTTTATGATGTAACACTGCGGTTTTAATTTCTGTCGGGTTAGCGCAATCATGGATGTGCTTTATCGCCACATCAAAGGTATCCCCTGAGTCACTAACATCATCTACAAGCAATATTTTTCGGCCGCTAACATCAGCAGCCAAAGGATGCTCAATTCGAGCTTCTACCTGTTTTTGGGCCGCCTGGTAATGCCTTACCTTGAAACTGGTCATATCCATAACCCCCAGGTAATCAGACAGGATGCGCGCAGGGGTATATCCACCACGTGCAATGGCAATAATAATATCTGGCTGATATTCATCTTCCTGAATCATAAAAGCCAGCTGACGAGCCATATCGTAAAAAAGTTCCCAGGAAATCAGTTCCCATTTAGTTGGGGTATTGTCAGTGTTATTGCCTGTATTCTTACTCATGCTTATCGTCCACAAAATTGGGCATAGTGAATTAATTGCTACTCGATTAATAATAGCAGTTAATGAATATATGGTTTGAGCGATATTTATTTAAGACGCTCGAATAAGGTTTCTGTCTGGTATCCGGTGAGTTCAAATAATTATAAAATTGTAGGGTATAAGCAGGCGGGATAAAAGGGATAGAACAATTAAAAAATTAACAAGACACACATGTAAACAAGTTATTAAAAACAGTGAGTTATCATAATGTGAGCTTTATTCATTAGTGTGGGTGTCTGATTAATATTTGACAAAAAAAAATCTACTTATCTGATAGTCCTTATAATTTATCCTATAATATTAGACGATTATATCTGATTCATAATAGCGATGAAAAATCTTAAACTTTCTACTGTAGGTTGGGCTTTTATTAGCCTCATGATAATAACGGGTGTCGTCATAATAGGCGGTGCTTTTCTTATTGATCGAAATGTATCAGTAATCAAAAACGCATGGGATGAGTTTCAAACAGAACGGTCTGAAAAATCAAGGCTTGAAGGCTCATTAAGGTCATCTATCGGCTTTGGAGGGATGATTCATGATTATAAGAACTATGTACTTCGCCAGGAGGAATGGTATAGAGATCATGTCGAATCCCATATCGGTGCTGCTCGCGCTATTTTACATCAATATAGTGACCTTGATTTAACAACAGCTGAAAAAATAGCTATTGAAGATATTGAGAGTGTACTTGACGAATATTTCAAGTCTTTGCGGTTGGCAGAAATGCTGATAATGAAACAAGATATCAGTATTATTGATCTTGATAAGGCATTAAAAATTGATGATGATCCTGCATTGCGAGGTTTGATGATCTTACGTCAGGAAGTCCGTGTAAGCCCATCAAACGATAAGCTATTGAATAAGGGCCGCATAGTTGCTGATTTGCGTGCAGCTATTGGTTATGGAGGCATGATTCATGAATTCAAGAACTATATCCTGCGTCAGGATCAGGCAAGTATTGAAAGAATCAGTGAAATGTTTAAAAATGTAGATATTGCGATAGGGAATTACCGCAAGTATGTGCTCAATCGTGCTGAAATCATAGCACTTAAAGATATTGAATCATCATTGCTTACATACGCTAATAATGTTAAAAAAATACAGGCATTAGTTTCTGATAATGCATCACCACAGATGATTGATAATCAGGTTTTAGTTGACGACACACTTATATTACGAGGGCTTCATGTCCTGAATCGTGAAGTTAATGCGCAAGTTGCCGAAGACTCCCGTCATGTAACTGCCGCATTTAAATTAGTTAAGCAAACCATTCAATTTGGTAAGTGGAGCACTGTAATTTTTATTGTCATTGTTATTCTTCTTGCCTCCTGGCTTTTTTACACACAAGTTATTAATCCGATTTTGCGATTGACAAAAAGCATGACACAGCTAGCCAATGATGATTTTGATATCGAAGTTACCGGCCAATTACAACAAAATGAAGTTGGACAAATGGCACGAGCAGTCATGTATTTCAAAGAAAACATGGTAAGGAGTAAAGAAGCAGAAAAAAGTCTGGCTATAGCTAATGAAGAAACAAAACAACAGCTTAAGAATATTCAACAGTTGCGTGAACGTGCTGAAGAGCAGACTGGCAAAGCAATTTCATTGGCAGAGGGGTTGTCGGCCGCGCGTGAATCAGCAGAAAAAGCGATGGCCAGAGCAGAAGCTGATGAGGAACTCGTTAGCTCAATACTTAACACGGTAAGAGATGGCATTATCACCATTGATTCTGCCGGTACCGTCGAAACATTTAATCCAGGTGCAGAAGACTTATTTGGTTATAAGGCATTTGAGGTTATAGGACAAAATGTTGCCATGCTCATGCCCGAGCCACACAGGAGTGCTCATGACGGATATCTGAAACAGTTTGTCGATGGCGCGGCTTTTCGTGATCAAAGAGTGCCTGTTGAGCAAATTGCCCTACGGAAAAATGGTGAGACTTTTCCTGCAGAGATTACACTTAACACCATGCATGTAGCTGGTAAGGTTAAAGTTACAAGTTTGTTACGTGATATTAGCGAACGTAAAAAACGTGAAGAGGCAATCGAGCTCATGGCAATGACCGATTCATTAACAGGTCTGGCTAATAGAAATCAATATAATAAACATTTGGAAGAAGTGACAAAACAGGCATTACGTTTTAATACGCAATTTGCGTTGATGCAAATTGATCTCGATAAATTTAAGTCGGTTAATGATACTTATGGGCACCCTGTAGGTGATGCTTTACTCCAGCATGTTGCCAAAATTTTGCTTTCTTCATGTCGAGAAGTTGATACAGTTGCTCGAATTGGTGGAGATGAATTTTCAGTTATACTTACGGGAATTAATAAGCCAGAAGACGTCACTATATCGGCCGAACGAATTATTGAAAAACTATCTCAGTTTGTCGTGATTGAGGGCCACAATATACAAATTGGAGCCAGTATAGGGATTAGTCATTTACCAGATGATACTACAGATCCCGAAGATCTTATTCGCATGGCTGATGAGGCATTGTACGTTTCCAAAGAAGAGGGACGAAATACTTATAGAATCTATAGTATGATCCAGTCAGTAGCAGATTCCAGGTAAAATTATGTCGACTCATCGCATCGCGCATGCCTTTTCCGAATGATAGGTATTTTGTGCCTGATTTTGACCCATCCTTATTTCTTGTAAAGTACATTGAGATATCTAAAAACAACATAATGTATGCGCTGCCCAGACAGCTCAAAAGTTCTATACCCATAAGTACCATATAAACACCGTCTAGCATGTTGAAACCTGTGTAAAAACATTGCTACCAGAAAAACGATTACAACCCAGGCAATCAATCTTGGAGGCTCCGGCTAAATTAATTCAATTGCTTTTCATTGTATCTTTAGCTGGAATGGGGAGCGAGGAGGGGTTCTTTAAGGCGAAATACTCTCAATCTTTATCGATAATGGTAAGGTTTCACCTGTGGATATTATTTTAAAGTCATTACTTAATAACTATAATTTATTAATGGAATTGATGAGGCGCTAAGAATCCTTTAACATGTAAATGAAAACGAGTGAATTAACAGTAAAAGTGTGTCAATTGAGCATGAAAACCTGCATATTAGCCTCTAAAATAAGCTATAGGCTTTAATTCTTTCCCCCCCCAATAATGCTATTTATTTAGTGATTTACAATAATTTCAGGAGTTAACGCCATAATGCGTAGTTTTAAGGCGTATATACTAACAAGTTTAATATTTATCCCTCTTTCAATACATGCACAAGAGGGAGCACCGGGTACTTCCGCAGTAGATGAAACTAAAGAACTGGAGCAGTTATTAGGGCTCCTGCAGGAGCAAACCTCCCTGGCCACAAAAAGCCGTCTCAACGCAGACTATGTACCCGGTATGATGACTGTGCTGCATGGTCATGAGCTAAGTAATAAAGGTGTGCGCACGGTTTGGGAGGCGTTGTCACTGGTGCCTGGTGTTGGCCTTTCTATTGAAGAGACTGGCCGTAAACAGGTTGTTATCCGGGGGATTGGTCGTACTTATGCGTCTGGCAACAGTAAGATTTTATTAAATGGCACATCGATGAACAGTTCCAATCTGGCCCATGCCAACCCTGTAATGAATATGCCGGTAGAACAGGTGGAGCGTATAGAGGTTATTCGCGGGCCAGGCTCAGCCATTCATGGTGAATTTGCACTGACAGGTGTTATTAATGTCATTACCAGAAAGGGAGAAAACAGTGTCTTTGTTATGGCGGGTGAAAACAGTACACGAGGGGCGGGGATACTACTTACCTATGACGATAAAGCATCGCCATTGAGTGTGGATCTGAGTCTGGCTGGTTGGCAAACTGATGGCCCGGATGTTATTACCGGTGAAGATGAATTATATATTGAAGATGGTGGTATTAACTCTGCTTTCTCTAATGCGCCAGGTCCGACCAATGAGGGAGCAGAAGACAAGACAGCAGTTTTGTCGTTGAATTATGATAAGTTTTCATTTACCGCGCAGTGGCTGAAAGACGGTTATGGTGATCATTTTGGTAGAAATCAGTTTTTACCACCGAATGAAAAACGCATAGTCACAAAAAATGAATCTCGAACGCTTGAAATCAGACAGTTACTAGATATGGATACAGGTTGGAGTTCAGAAATCTATACGGGTTGGCAGGATGTAGAGCAGAACAAGGATGACCTGTTTGCAGGGCCTAGTCAAATTTCAGCTCCATCAATTAATGGTTTTGTCGATATATATTATCGGGAGCGCCGCAACAATGCTGGATTTGATCTCAAGTGGACCGATAACAAAGTGCATAACGTCCTGTTTGGTTTTGAATATGTGGATATTAATGTAGATCAGGAGCTAAATGAATATAAGGAGTTAGGCGTTACTTTATTCGACTGGAATTTTATTGAGCCTGATAAAAGACGCCGTATTTTAAGTACAACATTTCAGGAAGAGTATCGTCCTATTGATGAATTTACCGTAACTTTTGGTCTGCGACACGATAACTATAATGATATTGATTCTGAATTGTCACCAAGATTAGCTACTGTCTGGCGTATGAATCAGAGTAATATTTTTAAAGCGCAATATGCGCGTGCTTTTCGTCCACCTACTTTCTTTGAAATGGCTGCTGCAATCACAGAAGTCGAAGGCTCATCTATAAATAGTTTTGAGTTAGGATATATTTATAAAAATAATAATTCTGAGTATGGTGCCACCTTATTTAATTCGGAAATTGATCAGTTTATCGTATTTGTTGATCAGCAAGGATTTAGAAATACAGAGAGTGCCAATATGCAGGGTGTCGAGTTTGAGCTGACACAACAGATAAGTAAAAAACTGAATATTGATGCGAATATTTCATATCTTGATTCTGAAGATAATAATACGGGCCAGCCTTTACCTGGATCAACAGACTGGATAGGTAACCTGGGAATTAATTATCAACCCGTAGCGCGAACAAATCTTACCTTGCAGTATCATTACACAGGAGAATCGTATCGAGAATCTACAGATACCCGTGACAAGCTAGCTGCCTACTCTACAACTGATTTTACGTTAAGTTTAGCTGAACTGTCGGGACAAAATATCAGCTTTAGAGCAGGTGTTAAAAACCTGTTTGATCAAGATGTAAAATATCCAGCGCCGGAGTTAACTTATATTGATGATCATCCAAGAGCAGGTCGTCAGTGGTGGCTTCAAATTGAATATGGTTTTTGATCTTAAACTTAGGATAAAGTATTAGGGAATGAATAGGGACTGCAAGCTTGGCATAGTAATAAAAAGTTTAATGCTTTTGTTGCTGTGTTTAACATCAATGGGTGCTCATGCGGATGAGAAGGTAATGCGCCGCATCATGGTTGGTGTGAAACTGTTTCCTGCAGTTATTGCTGCAGATTATCAGCTTGCAGATAAAAAAGACAAACTAGGCTTTTTACCTTTATATATTCTTTATGAAGATAAGCCTCAGCTAGCACAAGATCTTGCTGAACGCCTCACTCAAATTAAAACAATTAAGAACTTTCCAGTTAAAGTGGAAGTATCTACATTTGATGATTTCATTAATGGCAACACGCCAGCCGTAATAGCGGTTTTTTTAGCTCAATCACCTGATGGCAAGACACAGAAAGTTCTGGATCGTGCAATTTCTACCTCAACGTTGTTATTTTCACCATTTAAGGGCGATGTCGAAGAGGGGATTCATTCAGGCTTTGTCGTAAGTGACCGGATCTTACCTTACGTTAATTTAAAAACTATGCAGCAGTCCAGAATCAAACTGAAAGCATTCTTTCTAAGAGTATCAAAGCATTATGATTAACTGGCGAGATAAACATTCATCTAATTTTACTCTGGCTCATTTTGGTTTGGTGTTCCTGTTTTTAGCTATTACCCTGATTATTTCAGCGACTACTTACTGGAGCGTTTTTCTGGAGCCACAAATCAACGAGTATTCCAGAACCCAAAGTAATCTGATTGCGCAATCACAGTCCTGGATTCTTGCAGATGAACTGGATAAAGATGTTGTTAAAGAACGGATGCTGATAGAAAGAATGGATGAAATACTTATTCTTTCTGATCATGAAACCGAGATTCCTTATATTCATGGCATTTCTATTGAAGTGGATGATGTTAAAGATATTTCACAAGTTATATCGCGTGGTGATATAAGTTGTAAGGATTGTTTTAATATTAAGATTCCTCTTTATGCTAAATCAAATCATGAGCTTATAGGCCTGGCCAGTTTTTACTCTAATAACGATTTGTTTAATTTTATTCTGGATAATATACGAAGCAAGATAATAATTGCACTTACACTTATAATGCTATTTATTGCAATTGCATGGTTAATTATATGGAAACAGATCAACAAAACTCGCGAAGAAGATAATAAAATTCAACTTGACCTGAAAAAACAAAAAGAAAAAGCTGAGGTTGCTTCTCGTGCTAAAAGTGATTTCCTGGCAACAATGAGTCATGAAATCAGAACACCAATGAATGGAATTGTTGGTATGTTAAACCTGTTTAAACGAACTTCGTTAACCGAAGAGCAGTCGAACTACCTGGATACTATAGATGTTTCAAGTGAACAATTATTGCTTTTATTAAACGACATACTTGATATTTCAAAAATAGAGTCTGGCAAGCTGGATCTTGAAAATATATATTTTAAATTATCAGACCTTTGTGATGATTGTATTCACCTTATTGAGAATAGAGCAAAAGGAAAAGGTATTGAGTTGTATATTGATGTTCAGTCTGATATTGCTGATGATTACATTGGTGATGAAGTTCGTTTTCGTCAGATATTAATTAACCTGTTGGGTAATGCCGTTAAATTTACAAATAAGGGCAGCGTTACTCTTAGGATTGAAGAGCTTGGCAGATATAATGATTCTGTTGAATTGCTCTTTTCGGTTATTGATACGGGAATAGGTATACCAGAAGATAATATACATCTTTTATTTAAGAAATTTTCTCAACTGGATTCTAGTATTAGTAGAAAATTTGGCGGTAGTGGGCTTGGTCTGGCAATCTCCAGAAATCTTGTTGAAGCAATGGGAGGCAAGATTGGTGTCAAAAACAATGAAGATAATGGCGCTACATTTTATTTTTCATTAAGGCTGTTGCAGGCGCCAACAATTAATGTGGAAGAAAGTGCTGGAGATTTTGTAGAAGAACAAAAAATATCCGCTATGAAAATCCTTTTGGCAGAAGATAATGAAATTAATTGCTATGTGGCGAAGTCACTTCTAGAGGCAGACGGGCATCATGTTGTTGTTGCAAAAAATGGAAAGGAAGCAGTTGATGAGGTGGTTGCTCCGGATAATAAATTTGATGTTATTTTAATGGATATACATATGCCAGAGGTTGATGGTATTGAGGCTTGTAAAAGAATCAGGGCATTGAATGATGAAGATAAGCAGGCTATTCCAATAATTGCTTTAACAGCAAATATTATGCAAGACGAGAAAGTTCAGTGTATTGAAGCGGGTATGAATAGTTTTTTAACTAAGCCATTTACTCCGGAGCGACTAAATGCTGAATTGGCTAAGGTTTTCAATAAATAATAAAAATACTCAAACTAGAGTCATCAGGTAATTTAAATCATGTGGCTTCACGGTGTGATAAGGGTGAAGAGATATATGTAGATAGTGCAGGTCGAAATAAATATCTAATCAGAATATAAACGTAATATACAGATCTAGTCTGTCTGTTATGCATGTTTAAAATCAATTGTCTATATGTTATGTGATGTAATAGACACTCTATAATGTTAATTTCTTATCCGTATCACAGTTTTTAATCGTGACCAATGAAATAGTATGCGTCCATTATTTAAGCTAATTAATTAAGCATATAAATGCTGTTGGATAATTAATTAAAAATATTCAATCTGAATCGTTTTAAATTACATGTTTGTTGCTTTTTTTAATAAACATTAAAAGTTGTGACATAAAATGAAAATTAAACTGACTATTATTTGCATGTTTTTACTGTCTTCCTCGGCCTGTTCATTTGATAAAATGTACGTTCGACTGTCAACAGTAGTGATAGAGTCAAAAATTGAAGCGCTTAATCATGAAACCGATTATGAAATGGTTAAGCAATCACTCCCTGGTGACTTAGAATTACTGGAAGGCATGCTAAGTCATGATCCAGATAATAAAAAACTTAACGGTATTGCAGCGCGTGCATACTATAGTTATGCATTTGGTTTTATGGATGAAAAAGATACCGATAGAGCTTCTGAAATGTATTATCGAAGTTATTCGCATGGTATGCGAGTATTAAATTCTTACGGAATAACCCGTAAGCTAGTTAATGGTCCAACTGATCAGTTTCAAACTGCAGTTAATAAGTTGAATAAAAATACTCTTCAAGCTTTATTCTGGACTGCACTAAGCTGGGCTAAAATAATAGAGCTAAATTATGATAAATTATTAGGTCTTATGCAAATGCACAAGGTTGTGATTCTAATGAAACGTGCACAGAGTCTAGATGAGAAGTTTTATATGAGCGGCCCCACGTTGTTTTTTGCGGTGTACTATGGCAGCCGTTCACCTCTGTTAGGCGGGGATTATCCATTATCTGAAAGGCTCTTTGATAAGGTGAGAACTGAAAATGATAGTAAATTGTTACTTGTTGATTTGCTTCAAGCGCAGTATTTAGAGAACCAAAGAGGGAACAAAAAATCTTATATTAAGCTATTGAGATTTATTGTTAATTCGCCAGATGACTTATTACCCAAAAACGGACTTGTTAATACTATTGCTAAACGAAAAGCAGGCTATTTATTAAAACAGAAGTTTATTGACTGATATTAACCACAGAGAATAGTAAGACATTCATACTAATCAAGGAGAAAATCAGATATATTTATGTTGGGTGTGAAGTTAAGTCTATGCGACAATATATATTCACTGTTATGTATCGTATGTTTATATTTGCTTGGTTAATAATAAGGTAGCTTATGAAATACATTATCTGGAAATTTTTTATCTGTTTATTACTGGTGGCAACTAACGTTATGGCGGATAGCGCTGACCGTTTGGTGCGCCTTGCTAACCGATATTTTGAGCCACTTCCAGAGGTTATGCCAGGGTCAGAAAATGACACGCCACAACTTATTGCCCTTGGGAAAAAACTATACTTTGAAAAGCGATTATCTATTAATGATTCCCAATCCTGTGCCTCATGTCATCGTCTTGAAAATGATTTTGCCGGTGTTGATGGACAATCTACATCTCCGGGTGCGGAAGGTAAGATAGGAAGTCGTAATAGCCCAACGGTATTAAATGCAGGTTTTCAAGTCAGTCAGTTCTGGGATGGTCGTGCAAAGGATCTCGTAGAGCAGGCTAAAGGGCCGATATTAAACCCAATTGAAATGGGCATGCCTAACGAAAAAGCAGTTGAAAAAAAATTACGCGGTATCGCCGAATATAATGATGCCTTCACTTTAGCGTTCCCCGGTAATGAGCCTACTATTACTTATCAGAACATTGCTGAGGCAATAGCAGCTTTTGAGCGCACCTTAATAACACCATCTCGATTCGATGATTTCATGAATGGTGATGCTAGTGCATTAAGCGAAGTAGAGCTGCGTGGGTTAAAAACATTTATCAAGAAAGATTGCAAATCATGTCATGATGGAAAGCTCCTTGGTGGTGAGATGTATGAAACTCTTGGCAAGGAGGCACCCTATGATAATCAGTCTGACCAGGGGGTATATGATCTCACCAAGGATGAAGATGATCGAATGGTTTTCAAGGTGGCATCTTTACGTAATGTGGCCTTAACTGCACCATATTTTCATGATGGAAAAATTAAAACACTTAATGAAGCCGTGCGTAAAATGGCTAAGCTGCAATTGAAAGAGGAACTCTCTAATCAGCAGGTAAGTGATATTGAAATGTTTCTTAAGGCTTTAACTGACAAAAAAAGGGAATAATTTAAAAGGTAAAGAGTCTAAATTAATTTAGACTCCTCCGGTAATTCTATGTAGGAAAATTTACCAGGGGTAGTTAACTGGTATCGTTAATTTTTATCCATACACCGTTTCACCAAACAAAGGTAAACCCTTTTCAACAATATGTTCACGCAGGGTATCATTAATTAAATACATCGATACTGGTAACTCAATGGCTTTGCAGTGTCTGTGCAATACCGTCATTGCCTGTTCACGGTTGTGGTACTTATCCCGGGTTTTGAATTTTCCATAGCCATCTGAAACTCGCCATTTGTTTTTTGACTTCACCAGGTTTAACCACGGATCACGTGTATTTATCTCTGTTGTTTCAAGACAGCAGTTAAAGTTTTTGCCCAGCCGATTTAAAGCTTTGGGCATATCTACATCATAGCGACGTTTAATTGCACATAAATTTTTATTGTAGCGGGTTTCCTGGATTTTTCCCTCAGCCCAGGCGATGCCATCAAACCCATTCTGACTGGCATGAATTAACATCAGCTTCATCCCCAGTGCAGGCCATTCTTTTTTAAATGGCGCATTGGCGACTTTTCCCCAATAAGAATTATCGTAACCTTTTAATTGTCCATTTTGATGCCAGTCACTTTGCAGCTCTTCAATAAATAATAATTTATTACCCTCTATATCATGACGGGTGGTGGTGCGAATATGCAGCAACACATTATGATCAAAGTGATGGGCTCCGAAATATATGCGCGGATAGTCGTTTAAGCTCACAATCCATTCACGGTAGTGTTGGCCACCATACAGGCTAAGGTAATCAAAACGACTGTTAAACTTTACGCCTGAACGTAAGCCCAGACAATCACGGGCATGTATATCTGCTGCGGCCTTGGCCGATTCACTGTCGCTGTAATATAGTGCTTGCTTGTCATCGGCAATGGCACGGCCGTATGGGTCAAGGGCAAACCAGTATTTATTCAGGGCCATGGGGTGATCATGGTTCAGGGTTTTCAGCACACCCACTCGATAGTTAAAGGTTTCATCCACGTACCGCAAAATACACAGGCAGGCATCGTCCAGTTTTAAGGCCGCACGGTACACGGCCTGGTGAGGCAAGCGTTGTGCCACCTCTCTAAAGCACAAACCGCCATCAGTACCTGATATTAGTTCAGTGCTCAAGGTAAGGGCAATGGGGTTAAAATCTATGGCCGCTAAAATTTGTTGTTTAGTCAGGATATCGTTATTGGACTGTTTAATCTGTTGAGTAAGATATGCCTGCACACCAGACCAGCTGATTTCTTCCTGGCGCAGGCCAGACCGCTGCATATTCTGTATGGTAGCCAGCCAATGCTCTGCCGTGGCTGCCTGCATAGATAAAGCCTTTAATCGTTTAACTAATGAGCTGTATAGATTTCGAGGGGCAGAGGACTGCTTGGTAGACAGTGCTGTTTGATTGTCTACCAGCCTGCGCCGAGAGGTTTCAATGCGCAATTTTTGTGTGGTTTTAAGTGCCCAGCTCAGCAATTCAGATTTTTCGGCATCGCTCCAGTTATCGGCGCGATGAATGTTGCCCAGGGTGTAACCTGAATACACATAATCGTACTCTGTCCAGCCGGCCCGTGGGGTGCCGTTGTCATCACGGTGGCGAATTATCACATCTACCAGGCCATACAGGGCTCTGTGCTCTGCATCGACGGCTGGCCCATGTTGATTCAAGGCATGAAACTTGGCACGGTGGGTCGATAAATCGGCAACACGGCCACTGGATAACAACAACATAAACAAAATCCTGGGGGGAAGAGGGTTTATAAAGGTTGTGCAAATACCCGACCAATATAGTCAGGTTTTAAAAATGCTTCAACCATGAATAAAGTGTGGATGTGTCATATTGAGCAAAGTAGATGTACTTCTAAGAAAAGGTTTTATGAAAGCTATAAGATTATTTTAGCTTTAAATTCAATAGTATAAATTCTATTCTTAATGTGATTTCTGGTTTGTGCGTTTAAAAAAATAACCACATAACGGTTAAATAAGCTTAATTTTTAATAATTAAAATCTTACTTTATATTGTAATAGTGTTGCACTAGAGTGAGTTTTTAAATCTAATGAAGCTTGAATTTAATTCAAGCTATGATATCTGTATGGCAATTATATCAGAGAGTTTTACCAGCACCTTGCTTTAATAAAATATCCTGTAATTCAACATTCGCTGTATATTGTGATTCATTTATGAAGTTATCATTGATAATTAAGGTGTTGTTTTGAATTAATAAAAAAACTGATTCAGCATGCGCTGAAGATGCAACAAACAGTAGGCCAGTTAACTATGGCTAAGCCTGGTTTGATTGTAAATTAGACGCCTTGTCATCTAATGGATCACCAATAAAATTTAACCAAACGACACAGAAAAAGCCGCACACGTAGCGGCTTTTTCTTGAAATTACCCTTAACATGCAAACACATCAGATAATTTGTTACGGATAACCCTTAATAACGTATTTATTAAAAGTTAGCGGCGGGGGTGTTTATGTCCTGGTCTACCAGGGCGTGTACCAACAAAGTCGTTATAGTTAATTCCATGATGACCTGGAGGTGCTGGATCATACCCATTACCTACGCCTTCATTACCTCTTGTCCAACCAGAACCGGCAGATGCAAAAGAAGGCACAGCTGTCATTGTTATAAGGGCTGGTGCTACGTAAACCGCTTTTTTTAGAAAATCACGCTTTTTAGCATCTATATTTTGAGTATTGGTGTCATTTACCATCTTATTTTCCTCCCAAATAGAGAATCTAATATATACACTTGCTCTATTGATAACAGTATTCTCATTTTTTAGTAATTTCAAATAACTTGTCTCCATTTGATTGGAAATGCTCATTTCTCAATTGATTTATTGATTAAGATCAAATAGTGAGGGCAATCTAATGAAGGCTCTATATAAGATTGATTACCTGTATTGTGAAAGTTTTAGATAAAATTTATAAGGGTAATAATTAAAACAGTTAATTGTTGGTATCTCGTATATTCTAATTTTTCTTAAGTGTTACGTGTGTCTGTGTAAAAAAATTAAAATTATTTATTACATAGTATTTCTAATAGCGTCCTACTAAATTTATTTTACTGTTAGCGTCTTTATAGGGTTATCTAGTTATTTATGATTTGAAGCTAAATACCTTTATTTTTTCCAGCTTTAATTATTTATATACGACTCCTTGTTTTTCCATATTTTAGATAGTCATGAGATTAACTATTAGCATTATACTCATTCTTAATTTGAGTATGGATAAGTCTATTTTGGGTATTCTATTCCATGTTTATTTAGTGACACTTTTAAAATAAAACTATTCTTCTGTTAAGGTTTTATTTTCTAAATGGTATTGCATTGGCAGTTAAAATATCTCTGTTAGTTATCAAATTAAATTACTAGTTGTAGATTGTTCTTTAGTTTTAGATTAACTGAATTATTTTTCTAAAATATTTATTGTATATATATAGAGATGCGAGGTTTAAGTTGTTTAAAGTAATACCTGCAGTTTTACCCATACCTGTACCAGGTGAGATAGGTTTAGCTAATGATGTGAGTTTTTTTTGAAGGTGAAATTGGTTTATTCCCAGGAAGTAATGAATCGGCTATTGCTCCATTCGATAGTAATCATATTTTAAGATTTATTAATGTTTTTTGAGGTGTTATACAGTTTATTCCAGTTAATTATATTCTCTATATGGGATATATAACGAACTGATTTTACCGCATAGCAATAATGTTATATTTCAAAAAAGTATATTACAGTCTAAGAAGCCGTTTTAAATTTAGCGGGTTTGAAGGATACAGTATCACCCAAACGAGTAGGTGAGTATATAAATAACGCAAGACTCACAGCTTGATCAGTAGATATATGCTTATCGTATTGATATGGGTCTAGATGATATGTCGTCTCAGATAAAACGATTACTTTATATATGATGACACCACCAAAAGCATTGATTGAGATTATGAATCTATCCTTAAGGAAAGTTGTTGTGGGATTGGTTATGTCTGATGAAGGCTGATTAATTTCTGTACACTTTTAAATAATAGAGGGCCTAAACCGGATTTTAAATTACGAAATTACAACCAACAAGTATGTAAAGTATTAGAAAATTAAAGATTCATATCCCCCAGTCGGGGGATAAGATATACAAAGACCAATTAATTATTTGTTTTTAATCAAATCGATTTAATTCTAGCCTATAATTAATGTGATATATGCTAATATTATTTCTTACTTCGTTTCAATTGATCAAAGAGAGATTTTGGCATTGTTAAGTATGAGTTAATCAAGTCTGTTCCCATACTTATACGAAGTTCACCAGAATATAATAATTTGCTTATGTGGTTCACAAGTTAAATTACTATAAAGTAACTCCATTTAGACAATTTTAATAAATAGTCATGGATGATATTAATTAGACAAATCCGAGATTGATTATTTATGTCAGCAGAAATAAGCCAGGCTAATTGTAGGCGCCTGGAAGAGCAACTCAGAATTCTTAGCAATGCTAATCGTGACCTCAATACAGAATTATCCTTTAATGCTATTCGTCATACACTGGTTCAATATGGATTAAAACTGGTTAACGCTAGTGCGGGTGCAGCCGGGCTACTTGAAGATAATAAAATGGTGTTCAGGGAGTATTTCAGAGCTGAGAATGAAATCGAAATTGATTATGCCTTTGAATCAGGTTTTGGTGTGCCTGGTTGGGTGGCAGATCAACTTAAGCCTTACATTACTCATGATGCTGCGCAAGATACACAGGTAGTGCATGAAATTCAACAAGCCCTTGGCTTCACAAGTCTAATCAACGTACCCATTATAGATCATGAAGGCAACCTGATGGGGTGCCTTGAACTTCATGATAAAGCGAATGGTGAAAAATTTACTGATCACGATATAGAAATGTTGCAGGGGTTAGCTGCTGGCGCTGCTATTGCTATGCGCAATACTTTTATTTTTGAGAAACACAGTGCTATACAGGCTGAACTTAGAAGCACTAAAGAGCGCTATCGCAATCTTGTTGAATCTACTAGTGACTGGGTATGGGAGGTCGATAAAACGGGTTGTTATACCTATGTAAGTCCAAATCTTGAAATGTTACTTGGATACCCGTCAACAGAAATAATTGGTCAAACGCCTTTTGATTTAATGCCTACTAGAGAAGCTGAAAGAGTCAAACATATATTCTTTACACAGATTGCAAAAGATCAGTTACCTATTAATCGGTTAGTAAATAAAAATCTGCATAAAAATGGTCATGAAGTGATACTGGAAACCAGCGGTGTTCCGTTTTATGACGACTCAGGTGTTTTTAACGGCTATCGCGGTATTGATCGTGATATTACTGCCAGTTTCAAACAGGAACAGAAAGAAAAAATGGCTGTGATGGTTCAGGACAATACATCGGAAGCTGTAATGGTGATTGATAAAAATCTTAGAATTGTTTCTATCAATCCGGCTTTTACAAAAACTACTGGTTATACATTCGACGAAATACAAGGTAAGACTCCAAATGTACTCAGCTCCGGGAAACAAGATAAGTTTTTTTATCAACAGATGTGGGAAGCTATTAATGACTTGGGGTACTGGCAGGGAGAAATATGGAATCGTCGTAAAAGTGGAGAGGTTTATCCTGAGTGGCTTAATATAAATTCAATAAAAGATGATGCAGGTAAAGTGATTTATTATTCTGCAATATTTTCAGATATTAGTTCACAGGAGCATATTCGTAAACGCTTACACACTCTAGCTTATTATGATGATCTCACCGGATTGCCTAATCGTGAACTGTTTCATGATCGCCTGGATAATGCTCTAACTCAGTCGCATCGTAATGATAAAAAATTAGGGTTAATGTTTCTTGACATCGATCGATTTAAAAATGTGAATGATAGTTTAGGTCATAAAGTGGGCGATTTATTACTTTCAGCGATAGCTAAAAAGCTTCAGGAGTGTATTCGAGATTCTGACAGTGTTTCACGTATTGGTGGTGATGAATTTACTATTTTAGTTAATGATATTTCACAGCCTGATGATACCATTATTGTCGCTCAAAAAATAATTGATGCATTCTCTAAACCCCTTAAACTACCGGATGGTCTAGAGTTATATGCTACTACCAGTATAGGCATTTGTGTTTACCCGGACGATGGACCAAATAGTGACATCCTGATTAAAAATGCAGATACGGCGATGTACCGCGCAAAGGAGTCTGGGCGTAATAATTACCAGTTTTACACTAAAGAAATGAGTCAGCATTTTTCGGAGCGGTTATCACTGGAAACCGACTTACATAAAGCAATCAGCCAAAATGAACTAAGTGTTGCTTATCAGCCACAGGTTAGTTTATTAACAGGTGAAATTGTCGGCTTTGAGGCGCTAGTGCGTTGGAATCATAGTAAGCACGGTTGGATATCTCCAACAAAATTTATTCCTATCGCTGAAGATTCTGGCCTTATTTATCAAATCGGTGAGTGGGTTTTAAAGCAGGCCTGTCAGCAAATTAAACTCTGGCATGAATACTTTGACCCTAAGCTTAAAGTTGCTGTTAATGTTTCAAGTCATCAGTTATGTAAATCTGATGTTGTTAATAGTATTTTAGAAATTATTGATAGTTTCGATCTTCCACATGAAGCAATTGAACTTGAGCTTACTGAAAGTTCATTAATGGATAATGTAGAATCTGTTAGTCACACCATGGATAAATTAAGTAAAACCGGAATTCAATTGGCTATTGATGATTTCGGAACTGGCTATTCTTCATTGAGTTATATTAAACGGTTTTCAATTGATAAACTAAAAATTGATAAATCATTTGTTCAGGATATATCAACAGATAAAAATGATGTTGAAATTGTCACTGCTATTATTGCTATGGCTAATAATCTTGGAGTTGAAGTAATTGCAGAAGGTGTTGAAAGTATAGAAGAGGCTGTGTTCTTACATGAGCATGGATGTCATGAAATTCAGGGGTATTACTTCAGTAAACCAAAATTTGCAGAAGAAATAAATGTTATGTTAGAAGAAGGTACAAGTTTAAATCTGAATTTATAAAGATTAAACTAAATTGTCAACCAAGCTCTATTAGACTTATTTTATCTCTATTGGGGCAAATCAAACAGAAATGTTCAGAACTTTAATCCCCAGGATCTGTTAATATTGCCTATTATTTTAAACGGGTTAGCAGGGTAGGTGGTAAATGTCAGAGGTTGTGTTAATAACTATCTCAGGTCAGGATAGAGCAGGTTTAACATCGGCTTTAACGGGGATTCTAGCTAGTTACGATATTAACGTCTTAGATATCGGTCAATCGGTCATACATGAAAGCCTGTCACTTGGGTTTTTAATTGAATCACCAGTAGAAGCTCGAAGCTGCTCAGTATTCAAAGATATTTTATTTAAAGCTCATGAGCTTAATCTTAATGCGCGATTTATCCCAATTACCAAAGAAGAATATCAGCACTGGGTAGATGCACAAGGCCAGGCAAAACACATTGTTACCTTACTAGGCAGCCAAATTACGGCTAAACACTTAAGTAGAGTTACTGAGGTGGTTACGGAGCATGGTTTTAATATCGAACAAATTAGTCGATTATCTGGTCGTTTGTCATTAACCCAGCAAGGCCAGTCTGCACATCCACGAGGGGCTTCTGTACAGTTGTCATTAAGTGGTGATGTCCAGGATATCCCTGCCATGCATGCAAAATTTCTACATATATCACAACAGCTCGATCTTGATGTCGCTGTGCAGGAAGATAATCTATATCGGCGTAGTCGGCGCCTGGTATGTTTTGATATGGATTCCACGCTAATTCAGGTTGAAGTGATTGACGAATTGGCTAAGGCAGCGGGGGTAGGTGATCAGGTTGCTGCAATAACCGAATCTGCAATGCGTGGTGAAATCGATTTTTCTGAAAGTTTTCGCCAGCGTATGGCTCTGTTAAAAGGTATGGATGAATCTGTTTTAAAAGGCATAGCAGAAAATTTACCCATTACTGAGGGTGCTGCAAGATTAATTAGTCATTTACGTCATTTTGGTTATAAGGTTGCTATTCTTTCCGGTGGATTTACTTATTTTGCCAATTTCCTGAAAGAAAAACTTGGGGTAGATTATGTCTACGCAAATCAACTTGATTTCGAAAATGGAAAATTAACAGGTAAAGTGAAAGGTGAGATTGTTGATGGCCAGATGAAAGCCAAATTATTAACCCAGATAGCAGAGCAAGAAGGTATAAGTACAGAGCAGGTTATTGCGGTTGGTGATGGTGCCAATGACTTGCCGATGTTAGCTATTGCTGGTTTAGGTATCGCTTTTCATGCAAAACCTGTAGTGAAAGAGCAGGCTAAACACTCTATTGCTAATTTAGGTTTAGATGCTATTTTGTATCTGTTAGGTATTCGTGACCGTGAACTGACGGAACTGGAATGCAGAAAAAATAACGGCATTACAACAAAAGAGGCGGGATAACAATATCAGTTCCTTTTTTGCCGTTCTCCTCGCTTGTTTCTGGCGAGATTTCATTTGTTTTAATTTGAGAACGGCTATTCAGCCTTGCTCCTTTTTAAATACTCTTCCGCCATTTTAATACTGGTGCCCT
>Ga0209345_10000964_pt1 | contig 36886 bp, 31 predicted proteins | sample Cruoilmetagenom7_FD_187294 | JGI IMG/M metagenome (GOLD analysis project Ga0209345, IMG submission 187294) | Oil polluted marine microbial communities from Coal Oil Point, Santa Barbara, California, USA - Sample 7 (SPAdes) (version 2) | ecosystem: Environmental > Aquatic > Marine > Oil seeps ...
CATATGGCAATGCCAGTTATTAAAGGTTTAAAAACTGAAAGTGAGCGTTTTGCTGGAGCTGAAGAAACTTATTGTATAGAAGGTTTAATGCAAGATGGGAAAGCATTACAAGCAGGAACTTCACATTTTTTAGGTCAAAATTTTGCAAAAGCATTTGATGTGAAATTTACTTCAAAAGAAGGAAAGCGAGAATATGTTTGGGCAACATCTTGGGGTGTTTCAACTCGTTTAATGGGAGCTTTAATTATGACACATTCAGATGACTTAGGGTTGGTGCTTCCTCCAAAATTAGCGCCAATTCAAGTGGTAATAATTCCTATTCACAGAAACGATGAGCAATTAGATGCAATTTCAGTAAAAGTGAATGAAATAGTAAAGGAGTTACGTAAAAAAGGAGTCTCAGTTAAATATGATAATAGAACAACTTATAAGCCAGGTTGGAAATTTGCTGAATATGAATTGAAAGGAGTTCCATTACGAATTGCAATGGGACCAAGGGATTTAGAAAATGGGACGTTAGAAATTGCTCGTAGAGACACTTTAGAAAAGAAAAATATATCTCAAGACACTATTGTTAGTTATGTTGAAAAAACATTAGAAGAGATTCAAAATAATTTATTTAATAAAGCTTTAGATTATAGAGAAACACACATTACGGAAGTAAATACTTTTGAAGAATTTAAAGATGTTTTAAACAGTAAGGCAGGTTTTGTTTCCGCACATTGGGATGGAACTGCAGCAACAGAAGATAAAATTAAAGATTTAACAAAAGCAACTATAAGATGTATTCCTTTAAATAATAAAATTGAAGAAGGAAAGTGCATATTTACTGGTGAAAAGTCAGTTCAAAGAGTATTATTTGCAAAAGCTTATTAATTTTTTTAAAAAAGTTTTGCAGATTGAAAAATAGTTGTATTTTTGCATCCGCAATGACGAAATACTGTCATCGCAAAAAACAAAGCGGTCCGTTCGTCTAGGGGTTAGGACGCATGGTTTTCATCCATGTAACAGGGGTTCGATTCCCCTACGGACTACAAAAAATAATTAAAAAATTAAAAATGGCAAATCACAAGTCAGCATTAAAAAGAATTAGAGCTAATAACGTAAAGCAATTAAGAAATAAATATCAGCATAAAACGACTCGTAATGCTGTTAGAGATTTACGTGCTGCTACTGAGAAGAAAGAAGCTGAGGAGTTATTCCCAAAAGTAGCTGCTATGCTTGATAAATTGGCTAAAAACAATATTATCCATAAAAATAAAGCAAGTAATTTAAAATCTAAATTAGCTAAGCACGTAGCGGCAATTTAATTTTTTAACTTATTTTAAGTATTACAAAAAACATTCTATTTTTAGAATGTTTTTTTGTTTTTGTAATAAATCCTAAATAAGTTTTTTACCATTCATAAGACCTATTCGCATCTAGTCTAATAAAAATAAAGAGTAGTACTGTAAATCCCCAAAGCCCAGAACCTCCATAACTAAAAAATGGAAGCGGAATTCCAATGGTAGGTAATAAACCTATTACCATACCTATGTTTATTGTAAAATGTGTAAAAAAGATGGCGGCAATACTATATCCATAAACTCTACTAAATTTTGATTTCTGTCGTTCAGCAATATGGATAATTCGTAATAAAAAGAATATGAATAAAAATATAACAGCTGTACTTCCTATAAACCCCCATTCTTCACCCACTATTGTAAAAATATAATCTGTTTGTTGTTCTGGTACAAAATCACCTTGTGTTCTTTCTCCGTCTAAAAAACCTTTTCCTGTTAAACCACCAGAAGCAATAGTTATTACAGATTGATTTGTGTTGTAACCAATATTTTTAATGTCTTGTGTTTTTCCTAATAGGATATCAAACCTATCTCTATGTCGTTGTTCAAAAACGTGGTTGAATACAAAATTTACACTAACAATAAAAAGAGCAGATATAACATATATTCCTATAATTTTTAACCAACCTTTTTTAAAAGCTCTTTTTCTATAGAAGTTAAAATATAGAATTATAATAAAAAATAAGGCGAAAGAACTTATTAGTGTATAAAAATAGCCAAAGTATAAGGTAGCAATAAAAAGAATGATTGCTATAAACCCAATGCTAACATAATAAATAGGTAGCCCTTCTCTATAGAGAACAAATATAAATGCAAAATATACAAGTGCTGAGCCAGGATCAGGTTGTAGTGTAATTAAAAATGCTGGAAAAAATAAAATGAGAAATGCTTGTATTTGTGTATCCCATTTTTTTAAATTAAACTGCTTATCACTTACCAATTTTGCGATTGCTAAAGCTGTTGCTGCTTTTGCAAATTCTGAAGGTTGAATACTAAAACCGCCTAAATCATACCAAGATGTTGCGCCATTTATGTTTTTTCCTAAAATAAAAAGACCAACTAAAGATGTTAAGCTTATTAAATATAATATGGAAGCAAATTTTTCATAAAATTTAGCCTCAAATAGTAGAATTATTAGAATAAGTGGAAAGCTAAGACCTATCCATATAAGTTGTTTTCCATATTCAGTTGAAAAATTAACTAAGCTAATTTTAGTTTCTGTAATTGTTGCTGAATAAATATTTATCCACCCAATAAAAATTAGTAGAAAATAAAAGAGGATAAGTATCCAATCTATCCCGTAAAATATGTTGGTTTTTCTAATTCTCAACGGTTAATTTTTCTTTTAATTGTTTATCATATTCCTCTTGTAAACTTCCTTCAAACATACGTTTTTCTTCCCAAGGTCTTATGGTTTTCCCATTTAGATATTTTTCAATCATTAAACTAGCAATTGGCCCTGCCCACCTTGAGCCCCAATAACCGTTTTCAACAAAAACTGCAATTGCTATTTGCGGATTGTCTTTAGGTGCAAAAGCAATAAATACTGAGTGATCTTGTCCGTGTGAATTTTCTGATGTTCCAGTTTTTCCGCAAATTTCTAACCCTTTTACTTTAGACCAACTTGCTGTACCGTGAGGGTTTTCAAAAACATTGAATAAACCTTCAATTATAGGTTCAAAATGTTCTTTATTAATAGTTGTTTTTTTTAAGGTTGTAAATCTTGTATCTAACTCTTTATCTTTAATGTTTTTCACAATGTGCGGCGTGTAAAAAACACCTTTATTTGCAACAATTGCGGTCATGTTTGCTAATTGTATTGGTGTAGTTAAAATTTCTCCCTGGCCAATAGCGTTAGAAATTGTTGTTGCAGCTCTCCAGCCGCCGTTTGGGTAGTATCTATTGTAGAAATTTTCGTCAGGAATTAAACCTTTTTGACCAACAGATAAATCGTTATTTAAAAAATTCCCTAAACCAAAACTTTTAACATTGGTAGTCCAAGCTTTCATTCCTTCTGAAGGTGTAGGGTATTTCTCAATAGTTTTTCTGTAAGCATTTGAAAAGTAACTATTGCATGAGCGATATATTGCTTTATTTAACTTTACAGGACTACCATGGGTTTCACAATGGCATTTCATAAACGCTTCTTTTCTGCTTCCATATCTATAGCCACCATAACATTTAATAGCGGTATTGGTGTCAATTACATTTTCTTGTAAGGCAACTAAGGCAGATATTACTTTAAAAGGAGATCCAGGAGGGTATTGTGCTTGCAATCCTCTATCTAATAATGGGCGGTTTATGGTGTCAAGATATAGTTTTGTGAAATTTTTAGAACGTTCTCTTCCAACCATTAAATTTGGATTGTAAGTTGGAGTAGAAATCATAGCTAAAATTTCACCTGATGAAGGTTCTATTGCAACAATCCCTCCTCGTTTATTAGCCATTAATGCTTCGCCGTATTGCTGTAGTTTAACATCAATAGTTAATGTTAAATCTTTACCAGGAATAGGTAGTGTATCATAAATTCCATTTTTGTAAGAACCAATTTCTTTGTTAAATCTATCTCGTTGTATGTGTTTAACTCCTTTGGTTCCGCGTAACGTATTTTCGTATGTTTTTTCAACTCCAGCTGTTCCTATAAGTTCTCCTAATTGATAATAAGGGTTTTTCTTAATTAAACCTTCATTAACCTCACTTATATAACCCAAAACATTTGGAGCGGTATTTATAGGGTATTCTCTTAATAAACGTTTTTGAATATAAAACCCATCAAACTTGTGCATTTTTTCTTGTAAATAAGCAAAATCACTTTTAGATAATTGGGCTAAAAAAATAGAAGGAATTCTTGTGGAGTATTTTTTTGCTTTCAATATTTTTTTATTGAAGCCTTCTTTACTTATTTTAAGTAAAGAACAAAATTCAATAGTATCTAATGGTTTTACTTCTCTAGGAATTACCATAATATCATATGATAATTGGTTAGCTACCAATAAAATGCCATTTCTATCGTAAATATAACCTCTTTCAGGGTAGTCATATACAATTTTTACAGCTGAGTTATTTACAGTTGGTTTGTTGTAAGTATTATTTACAACTTGCAAATAAAAAAGGCGAATGATAAAAGTTAGCCCAATAAAAATTATGATAAATGATAACAAGCCAGTTCTTTTCATGTGTCTTGTTTAATAGTTTATTAGTGGTTAAATATTGTTTTTTTTAAAGCTAGTTGTTTTTTTAAAAATAAAAGTAACAAGTAGTATTATTTATTTCTTTTTAACAAATAAGAAAACTCCTAAAATGCTAACTATTATAGTAAATATACTTGTAAAAAAAGTAGTTGAAATAATAGTTGTAAAAGCATTTGAGCTAAAGTATTCTAATGAAAATAGTATAAAATGATGTATAATTGTTAACGTAGTTATATATAAAAATATTTTATCGAATGAAATAGCTCTTAAGTTAAAAAGTAAATAATCAAAATCAGTTTTTCTTAAAACAGCTTTTAAAATAGGAAGTCTAATAAATGCTATAAATACTGTTGCGGCTGCATTTACGCCTCCTGAATTTGAGAAAAAATCTATTGAAATTCCTAAAAAGAAACTTGTAATTAAAAACAAGCTTTTATTTTTTTTAATAGGAAACAAGAAAATCCAAGTTATATATACTAACGGGTTTAAATACCCAAAAAGGTTCACGTTATTTAAAATTAGTACTTGTAAAAGTACTAAAACAATAAAACGAACTGTATTTGATAGTATTAAATTATTCATTATTAGTTTGTTGCTCTAATTGGTTTTGTTCTTTTTTTTGAAGATTATCAACAATTTGTACATAACCAACTGAGGTCATATCATTAAATAGTAAAATATTTATTTGTTGGTATTTATTATTTTCAAATAAAAAATCGTTTATAATACCCACATGAATTCCTTCAGGAAAAATTGCCGACTTTCCTCCAGTAATTATGGTGTCTCCAATTTTAATTACAGTTTGTCTTGGTATGTCTTCAAGTTGAGCTGTTGTGTGGTTTTCGCCATTCCAAGTTAAAGTTCCATAATGGTTGCTGTTTTTTAAGCGAACATTTATTTTAGAGTAACTATTTAATATAGATAGTACTGTACTGTAATTTGAAGAAGAGTTTTTAACAACACCAATAATTCCAAGACTGTTTATTACTCCTAAATCAGTAGTTAACCCTTGCTTGCTTCCTTTATCAAGTGTTAAAATATTGTTTCTGTTGGTGTAATTGTTTTTAATAACTTTTGCTACTGAATATTCATATTTTTGGAAGAATTTAACAGTGTCAATTACAGTATGATTTTCTTTTGTATAGTTAATTTCCTTTTTATTTAAAAGATTTTTTAAATGAACATTTTCTTCAATTAGAAGTTTGTTTTCATCTCTTAAAAGAAAAAATTGATTTACATCATTTACAGTATTGTAAAAACCACCTGTAATAAAATTAGCTGAATTTACAAATTTACTGGTGTGATATGAATGTTGTTGTATAGTGAAAGTTATAGCTAAAATTTCTAACAATAAAAATAGCAGAAAGTATCTAAATTTTCTAATAAAATAAATTATTTGCTGCATAAATTAATTAAAGAAAGTTGAACTATTTCATTAATACATTTTTGTATTTTTCAATGTCTTTTAAAGCAATTCCGGTACCTCTTACAACTGCTCTTAATGGATCTTCAGCAACATATACAGGTAAATCTGTCTTTCTAGATAAACGTTTATCTAAACCTCTAAGCATAGAGCCACCACCTGCTAAATAAATTCCAGTATTATAAATGTCTGCAGCTAATTCAGGAGGAGTTCTAGATAATGTTTCCATGACAGCATCTTCAATTCTTAAAATTGATTTATCTAATGCTTTTGAAATTTCTCTAAATGAAATTTGAACTTGTTTTGGTTTTCCACTTAATAAATCACGTCCTTGGACTAGCATGTCTTCTGGTGGAGTTTCTAAATCTTCAGTAGCTGCACCAATTTGAATTTTAATTTTTTCAGAAGTGCGCTCACCAACATATAAGTTATGTTGTGTACGCATATAATAAGCAATATCAGATGTAAAAACATCACCGGCAACTTTTACAGATTTATCACAAACAATACCACCTAAAGCAATAACTGCAATTTCAGTAGTACCACCACCAATATCAATAATCATATTTCCTTTTGGTTGCATAATATCAATACCAATACCAATAGCTGCAGCCATTGGTTCATGAATTAAATAAATTTCTTTAGCATTCATGTGCTCTGCAGAGTCAATTACTGCACGTTTTTCAACTTCAGTAATTCCTGAAGGAATACAAATTACCATGCGCAACGATGGTGAGAAAAAACGTTTTTTAATATTTGGAATGTTTTTGATAAACTCTTTTATCATTTGTTCCGAAGCTTCAAAATCTGCAATTACACCGTCTTTTAAAGGTCTTATAGTTTTAATATTTTCATGAGTTTTTCCTTGCATTAAACTGGCTTGCTTTCCAATTGCAATTATTTTCCCACTGTTTCTATCTCTAGCTACAATAGAAGGAGCATCTACAACAACTTTACCATCATGAATTATTAGTGTATTTGCAGTACCTAAATCAATGGCAATGTCTTCAGTCATAAAGTCGAAAAAACCCATACTATATTAATTATTTTTTTAATTTTTAAATTGGAATCTCACAAAGTTACTAAAATTAGTGTTTAAAATGACGTGTTCCGGTAAATATCATTGACATTTTATGTTCGTTACAATAATCAATAGATAATTGATCTTTTATGGAACCACCTGGTTGAATTACAGCTTTAATTCCTGCGTTATCAGCAATTTCAACACAATCTGGAAATGGGAAAAAAGCATCACTTGCCATTACCGCACCATTTAAATTAAATTTAAAGTGAGTTGCTTTTGTAATAGATTGGTTTAGAGCATCTACACGGCTAGTTTGTCCTGTTCCGCTTGCGCAAAGTTGTTTGTCTTTTACCAAAACAATGGTGTTAGATTTGGTGTGTTTACAAATTTTTGAAGCGAAAAATAAATCTTCTAATTCTTTACTTGTAGGTTCTTCAATTGTTGAAGTAGTTATAACACTTGCATCGTCAGTTTTAGTGTCTTTAGCTTGAAATAACACACCGTTTAGTGCTGTTCTATATTGATTTTCAGGTAATTCAATATTTTTTTGAATTAAAATAATACGGTTCTTTTTACCTTTCAAAATTTCTAAAGCTTCAGCAGTATAACTTGGTGCAATTACAACTTCACAAAACAATTTGTGAATTTCGGAAGCAGTATCAGCATCAATTTCTTTATTTGAAATTAAAACGCCACCAAATGCTGAAGTTGGATCACCGGCCAATGCATCTAAATAAGCTTGTTTTAAAGTATCTCTTTGAGCTAAACCACAAGCATTATTGTGTTTTAGAATAGCAAAAGTTGGCGAATCATTTTTAAATTCTTGAATTAAATTTACAGCAGCATCAACATCTAATAAGTTGTTGTAAGAAAGCTCTTTCCCATGAAGTTTATCAAATAAAGCATTTAAATCTCCAAAAAAGTAACCTTTTTGGTGTGGATTTTCTCCATAGCGTAATGTTGAAACACTATCAAAACTTTGTCTAAAAGTAACTTCATCATTATTTAAATAGTTAAAAATAGCAGTATCATAATGGCTAGAAATTGCAAATGATTTTGCAGCAAAATGTTTACGTTGTTCTAAAGTTGTTTCGCCGTTAGACTCATCAATTATTTGAAGAAATTCAGGATATTGGTTCATAGAAGAAACACAAATAACATCTTTAAAATTTTTGGCTGCAGCTCTAATTAATGAAATTCCTCCAATATCAATTTTTTCAATAATGTCTTGTTCAGAAGCACCGCTAGCAACTGTTTTTTCAAACGGATACAAATCAACAATTACAATGTCAATTTCAGGAATTTCAAATTCATTTAATTGTGAAACATCATTTTCATTTTCACGTCTAGATAAAATTCCACCAAAAACTTTTGGATGCAACGTTTTAACTCTTCCACCTAAAATTGAAGGGTATGATGTTAAATCTTCAACAGGAACAACATTAATTCCTAGTTCTTTTATAAATTTTTCAGTTCCTCCAGTAGAATAAATGGTAATTCCAAGTGCGTTTAATTTTTGTACAATTGGTTCTAAACCATCTTTGTGGAATACAGAAATTAAGGCAGATGTTGCTTTTTTAGGTGAATTCATAAGTTGTGTTGTTGTTTTGCGCAAAGCTAATAATTATCAGTAGTTTAACAATATAAAATAGAAGTAAAATATTGTGTTAATTTATAAAATTTCAGCAACTTTTTCGCAAACAAATTCTAACAACAATTCATCTTCTTTTGAAAAAGGATTTATGGTATGTGAATCAATATCAATTTGACCAATATTTTCTCCTTTTACAAAAATAGGAATTACAATTTCACTTTTAACCTTAAAGCCACAAGAAATGTAATTGTCTTGGGCTTCAACATTTGGCACAACAAAGTTGTTATTACTAACCGCAACTTGTCCGCAAATACCTTTACCAAAGGGAATTAGAGTATGCTCAGTAGGTACTCCAGAAAATTCAGCTAATTTCAGCTCTTGTTTATTGCCGTTTTTAAAATAAAAACCAACCCAATCATAATACTCAATTTCATGTTTTAAAAAATCACATATTAATTGAAGTTTTTCAGAAACAGTATTGTTGTTATTAACTATTGCTGTGATAGATGCTTTTAATTGATGCGTATTCATTTTATTAACTATTGCTGTGATAGATGCTTTTAATTGATGCGTATTCATTTATTAATGTAGTTTTGTGTAAAAATAAAAATAATTTTATAGATATTTAAATTGATTGCTAAAACAATAATAATCGAAATTTAATACGTAATAAAATAATAATCTGTCATATTTTAGTATTTTAGACGACTATAAATGAATAATAACTTTAATAAATAATTATAATGAAAAAAACAATTTTTGTATTTGCTGCAATTTTTTCAATGACTGTATTGTTTACAGCTTGTAAAGAAACTAAAAAAGAAGAGGTAAAAGAAGATGTTAAAATTGAAAGCCACGAAGGTCATGGCCATGAAGGTGAAGAATCTTCAGTAGCAGAAGTTTACCAATGTCCAATGGATTGTGAAAAAGGTAAAACATATAGTGAAGCAGGTTCTTGTCCTGTTTGTAAAATGGATTTAAAAGTAAAATCTGCTGATGTTCAAGATATGAAACATGCAGATAATTGTAAATGTAAAGAAGGTGGTGAATGCACTTGTGAAGATGGTATGTGCAAATGCCAAGATGAAGTTGCATCTTTAACTAAAGAATGTACAAAATGCGAACCTGGAAAATGTGAGTGTAAAGCTTAAAGCACAATATTTTTAAAAATATTAAAACCGCTTAAATTATTTTAAGCGGTTTTTTTATAATTTTTTAGTAAGGAAAATTTATTTGTACCGACTTTAATTAAATAAAAGCTAACTCAATAAATTTAAAAATAGTATTTACTTTAATCTTCATATCTACATTAAATATTATAATTTCTCAAACTTGTTGCTCAGGAGGGAATACATCACAAACTGGTTAATTCCGTTTTCAGAAGTTAAATATGGTGATCCAGGTAAAGATGGAATACCTTCAATTGACGCTCCTAAATTTGTAAATGTAGATAATGCAACCTTTTTAAATGATGATGATTTAGTTATTGGAATTGTAAATGAGAATGAAGTAAAGGCTTATCCTCATAAAATCTTCCTTTGGCGTTTCAGGTCTATTGTATAATACAAACTTAATATTATATGATAGGAAAACAGATAGTTATTGGCCTCAGTTAGAACTTCAATGTGCAAATGGTGAATTAATAGGAGATAAACCCACATTGCATAATGTTATTGAAACTAATTGGGGGACTTGGAAAAAATTATACCCAAACCCTAAAATTTACATTCAATAGATTTATAGATAAACAATAAAAAAATCCGATGTTTTAGCATCGGATTTTTTTAATATATATTGAAATAATTTTACATCATTCCTGGCATTCCACCACCCATAGGAGGCATTCCACCACCAGCTGGAACATCTTCTTTAATATCAACTAATGTACAAGCTGTTGTTAAAATCATACCAGCAACAGAAGCTGCGTTTTCTAACGCAATTCTTGTAACTTTAGTAGGATCTATAATACCAGCTTTTAACATTTTAGTGTATTCTTCAGTTTTTGCGTTGTAACCAAAATCACCTTTTCCTTCAATAACCTTTGCAACTACAACTGAACCTTCTCCACCAGCGTTTTCAACAATTTGGCGTAATGGTTCTTCAATTGATCTGTCTAAAATTTTAACTCCAGTTAGTTCATCTAAATTATCAGTAGTAATAGCTTTTAATACTTCTTTAGTTCTCACTAAAGCAACACCACCACCAGCAACAATTCCTTCTTCAACTGCAGCACGCGTTGCGTGCAAAGCATCATCAACTCTGTCTTTTTTCTCTTTCATTTCTACTTCACTTGCAGCGCCAACATATAAAACTGCAACACCACCAGCTAATTTAGCTAAGCGTTCTTGTAATTTTTCTTTGTCATAATCTGAAGTTGTAGTTTCAATTTGTGCTTTTATTTGTGCAACTCTAGCTTTAATATTATCAGCATTTCCAGCACCATTTACAACAGTTGTGTTATCTTTATCAATAGTAACTCTTTCTGCTGTTCCTAACAGGTCAAGAGTTGCTTTTTCTAGCGTTAAACCTCTTTCTTCAGCAATTACAGTACCACCTGTTAAAATTGCTATATCTTCTAACATTGCTTTTCTTCTGTCTCCAAAACCTGGAGCTTTTACAGCAGCAATTTTTAATGCACCTCTTAGTTTGTTCATTACTAATGTAGCTAAAGCTTCACCTTCAACATCTTCAGCAATAATTAATAGTGGTTTTCCACTTTGTGCAACTGGTTCTAAAATTGGTAATAAATCTTTTAAATTAATTATTTTCTTTTCGAACAATAGGATATATGGATTCTCTAAGTCGGTTAACATTTTATCAGCATTGGTAACAAAATAAGGAGATAAATATCCTCTATCAAATTGCATTCCTTCAACAATATCTACATATGTAGCAGTTCCTTTAGCTTCTTCAACAGTAATTACACCTTCTTTTCCAACTTTTTCAAAAGCTTGAGCAATTAAATCACCAATAGTATCATCATTATTTGCTGAAATTGATGCTACCTGTTTTATTTTGTCAATTTTGTTGCCAATCTCTTGAGATTGTTCTTGTAAATTTTTTACTATAGCTTCAACAGCTTTGTCTATCCCACGTTTTAAATCTAACGGGTTTGCACCTGCAGCAACATTTTTTAAACCTTCTTTAACAATTGCTTGTGCTAAAACAGTTGCAGTTGTAGTTCCATCACCAGCTAAATCATTTGTTCTTGAAGCTACCTCTTTTACCATTTGAGCTCCCATGTTTTCTAAAGCATCTTCTAATTCAATCTCTTTAGCTACAGTTACACCATCTTTTGTAATTACCGGGCCACCAAAAGCTTTACCAATAACTACATTTCTTCCTTTAGGGCCTAAAGTTACTTTAACCGCATCTGCTAAAGCATCAACACCACGTTTTAGACCATCACGTGCTTCTATATCAAAAATTATATTTTTTGCCATTTTATTGTTTTTTAAACTATTAAATAATTGCTAAAATATCAGCTTCTCTCATAATTAAGTACTCTGCACCTTCAAAAACAAGTTCTGTACCAGCGTATTTTCCAAATAATACTTTATCACCAATTTTTACAGTCATTGGTTCGTCTTTTGTTCCGTTACCAATTGCAACTACAGTTCCTTCTTGTTGTTTTTCTTTTGCTGAATCTGGTATAATAAGTCCTGATGCAGTTGTAGTTTCAGCTTCAATAGGTTTTACTAGAACTCTATCAGCTAATGGTTTAATATTAATTTTACTCATATATAATTAGTTTGAAATTTATTAATTCTGTGAATTAAACATCCCAAAAGTATGCCAATTAGATAAAACTGACAAATGTACTTTTTACAGAAAATATCTAAATACAAAAATGCCAACGTGTCATTTACGTTGGCATTTTAATTAATTATTTTTTTGAAATATTATTGCGCTGAATCTTTTGCCGTTGTTGTAGCAGCTGGTTGTGCTGGTACATCTTGAACTTCACGATTTTCAATAGTATTTTCTATTTCAGAACTTGTATTAATTGAGTTTACTTTTGGAGCTACAAAATTTGATAATAAAATTAGAGCCAATAAAACTATAGATAATGTCCAAGTACTTTTGTCTAAAAAGTTAGTTGTATTTTGAACACCTCCTAGTGCTTGAGTTCCTCCTCCTCCAAAAGAAGAAGATAATCCTCCACCTTTAGGATTTTGTACCATAATAATTAAAATTAGCAAAAATGCTACTATCATAATTAAAATTAAAAATAATGTATACGTTGTCATGACTTATTTCTTTGTAAAATTTTTATTGCTTTAATTCGGTCTGCAAAGAAACCACTTTTTTCTGGATATTTCAAACATAAAATACGATAAGCTTTTATAGCATTATCATACTTCTTTTGTTCTAAGTAAACTTTAGCTAAAGTTTCAGTCATTAAGCTATCATTTTCTTCTGAACTTTCTGGAGAAATATCTCTAGTTACTATGTTTTTATCTATTGGTTTTATTTTAGGGTTTGCTTCAATAAATTTATCAATAATGCTAAATTTATCATCCGTTTTATCTTCTCTAACAATTGGTTTCTTTATAATTAATTGCATCCATTCATTAAAAGAATGTGGCTCAGCACTATTAAAATCAATTGGTTTGCCAATTTTTAGTACTTCGTTTGCGCTTTTTAGAGTTTCTTTATCTTCTTTTAGAGTTTTAACAGCTGAAGTTTCTGAAGGAATTGAATCAACAATTTTTTGGTGTAATGTTTTTATTGTTTTTGCTTCATTAATTTCAATATTTTCTAACACGTCAATTTCAGATTTTTTATCATCAATAAAAATGGGTGATGTAATAAAATCAAAAAGCACTTTTCTATCTACTGTGTAAGCGGCAGTTTTTTTTAATGTTGAGTTGTATTTGTAACTGTTGGTTTTATGAAGACCATTTAATAAAATTGCTCTGGCAGATTGAAAATAAGGAAATTCAGAAATAATTTCTTCTAGTTGTTGAATGTTTAAAGCACTTATGCTTTCAGGGTTTTGTAATAAATATGTGTACTGTGAACTATTCATACTATTACCACTTTGCAACTGAAGCGTTAAATATATCTTGTGTTATACGTTCTAAGATTTCTGTAAATGCGTCTTCTAAAATTCCGCCAGTTAATTGTGCATTCGCATCATAATCATAATAATGAGAAAATGTTCTTTCAAAATTATCGTCTTCTAGTTTATTGTTATAAAAACGTACGTTAACTGTAATTGTAAGTCGGTTTTGAGCTGCAGTTTGTTGTGCTGTAGCGGTCATTGGATTGATTTTATACCCAGTAATTTCACCTTCAAATTGTAAATCTCCACCAGCTTTTACCAATGTTAGATTGGTTTGAGTTGTAAATAAGTCTTGAAATTGCGTTGTAAATGTTTGACTTAAAGAAGGTTCAACTAAAATAGCATTATTTGGAAAATAATCTATTTGAACAGATTTTTCACCGTTATTTAAACTTACTCCTCCAAAGGAGTAAATACCACAGCTTTGTATAGTAATTAATAATAGAAATATAATTGCGTAACTAAATTTTTTCATTAAAATATTTTAAACGTGTTTTAAACTCAAAATCAAGTTCAAAGTTAATTATTTAAACTACAAATCGTATTGTTTTATTTTGCGATATAAAGTTCTTTCAGAAATGCCCAATTCTTTTGCTGCTAGTTTTCGCTTTCCACTATTTCTTTCTAACGATTTTTTTATGAGTTCAATTTCTTTATCTTGAATTGATAAACTTTCATCAGCGTCAATGGTTTCTGCAAATTCAAAATTGTCATCGTCATTATATTTTTCATTAATACGAACAACTTCAACTTGGTTTTCGTGTGGTAATTTAGAAGATTCTTCTTTGTAAATCTTTTTAATTAGATTTTTGTTTTCTTCTTGTACTTTATCAGTATCACCACTTTGCATTAAATCAAGTGTTAATTTTTTTAAGTCGTTAATATCATTTCGCATGTCAAACAAAATTTTATACATAATATCTCGTTCGTTGGCAAAATTCCCATTAGCACTACTGTTTTCTATAACCGAAGGTAAATTTGTACCTTTACTTGGTAAGTATTGTAGTAATTTTTCTGAAGAAATTTCTCTGTTTTCTTCTACTACTGAAATTTGTTCGGCAATGTTACGAAGCTGTCTAATATTACCTGGAAAACCATAGTTTTCTAACATTTTTATGGCATTATCTGAAAGTCTAACTGTTGGCATTTTATATTTTTGAGCAAAATCTGCTGCAAACTTTCTAAATAATAAATGAATGTCAGCCAAACGCTCACGTAACGGAGGTAAGTTTATTTCAATAGTGCTTAGTCTATAATATAAATCTTCTCTAAACTTTCCTTTTCTAATAGCTTCGTGCATATTTAAATTTGTAGCAGCAACTATACGAACGTTGGTTTTTTGCACCTGTGAAGAACCAACTTTAATAAATTCTCCATTTTCTAAAACACGTAACAATCTAACTTGTGTTGTTAATGGTAATTCACCAGCTTCATCTAAAAAAATAGTACCACCATCAGCTACTTCAAAGTATCCTTTACGACTTGCAGTTGCTCCTGTAAAAGCACCTTTTTCATGACCAAACAATTCACTATCTATAGTTCCTTCAGGAATTGCACCACAGTTTACGGCAATATATTTAGCGTGTTTTCTATGTGATAAATTGTGAATTATTTTTGGAATACTTTCTTTACCAACACCACTTTCACCAGTAACCAATACAGAAATATCTGTAGGCGCAACTCTAATTGCTTTTTCAAGCGATCGGTTTAAATGAATGTCGTTTCCAATAATTTCAAAACGCTGTTTTATTGCTTGTAGTGATTCCATAGTTTTAAATTCTTTTTCCTAGAAGCGTTGCTGATGTGCAATCTTCAATATAAACATTTACAAAATCTCCAATTTTTTCATTTCCTTTAGGGAAAACAGCCACTGCATTTTGTGAGTTTCTGCCTTTCCAATGTGCATCAGATTTTTTTGATGATCCTTCAATTAAAATTTCAACAGTTTTGCCAACAAATTGTTCTAAATGGTACAAGCTGTGTTTTTGTTGAATTAAAATTATTTCAGCTAAACGTCTTTTTTTAACTGCTAGCGGAATATCATCTTCCATGTTTTTTGCTGCAGGTGTTCCAGGTCTTTCTGAATATGCAAACATAAAACCAAAGTCATATTTAACGTATTCTAACAAACTTAAAGTATCTTGATGTTCTTCTTCGGTTTCACCACAAAAACCAGTCATCATATCTTGTGATAAAGCACAATTTGGAATTATTTTTTTAATATTATCAATTAATTCCATGTATTCTTCACGTGTGTGCTGACGATTCATTCTTTTTAATACTGAAGTGCTTCCAGATTGAACAGGTAAATGAATGTAATTACAAATATTTTCGTGTTTTGCCATGGTGTAAATTACATCTAAATTCATATCCTGCGGATTAGATGTAGAAAATCGAATTCTTATTTTTGGAAATGCAACAGCAACCATTTCTAGTAATTCAGCAAATCCAACAGCCGTTGTTTGTGCAATTTCTGATGCATTTTTAAAATCTTTTTTTAAACCGCCACCATACCAAAGGTAACTATCAACATTTTGTCCTAAAAGTGTTATTTCTTTATAACCTTTTTCATGTAGTTGTTTAACTTCTTCTAAAATACTTTTTGGTTCTCTACTTCGTTCTCTTCCACGTGTAAATGGTACAACACAAAAAGTACACATATTATCACAGCCTCTAGTTATTGATACAAAAGCTGAAACTCCATTACTGTTTAATCTAACAGGAGAAACATCGCCATAGGTTTCTTCTTTAGATAAAATAACATTTACCGCATCTCGTCCAGCATTTACTTCTTCTAATAAATTTGGTAAATCTCTATATGCATCTGGTCCAACAACTAAATCAATAATTTTTTCTTCTTCTAAAAATTTTGCTTTTAAACGTTCAGCCATGCAACCTAAAACACCCACTTTCATAGTTGGGTTTATTTTTTTTACTGCGTTGTATTTTTCTAAACGTTTACGAACAGTCTGTTCCGCTTTTTCTCTAATTGAACACGTATTTACTAAAACTAAATCGGCTTCTTCAATTAAATGTGTTGTATTATATCCTTTTTCTGAAAGTATGGAAGCTACAATTTCACTATCGTTTAAATTCATAGCACAACCGTAACTTTCTATATATAATTTTTTGGTATTGCCTTCTTTTTGCTCAGTTAACAATGCCTGACCTTGATTCTTTTCTTCTATTACTTTTTCGCTACCCATATATCTTTTATTCGATTGCAAAGATATAACCAATTTTTTAAAAATATGACAAATTGGCAGAAATTAACAAGTGAATTTTTTGTTAAAAAAGATGATTTTAAAAGATAAAAATTTGAATTTAAAAAAAACTACATACTTTTGCAATCCGAAATCTCAATAAGAATCAAACTAATTTTGATGATGAAAATGAATACAAATGAGATTTCAGAAATAATAACTAAAAAGAGATATGGCTAAAAATTTAGTAATTGTAGAGTCCCCAGCAAAAGCAAAAACAATTGAAAAATTCTTGGGAAAAGATTTTCAAGTTGAATCTAGTTTTGGGCACATTGCAGATTTACCGTCAAAGGAAATTGGGATTGATGTTGAGGGCGATTTTATGCCAAAATATATTGTTGCAACTGATAAAAAAGCAATAGTAAAAAAATTAAAAGATTTAGCAAAAAAAGCAGATACTGTTTGGTTGGCATCGGATGAGGATCGTGAAGGAGAAGCTATTGCGTGGCATTTATTTGAGCAGCTAAAACTAAAAGATATAGACACTAAACGTATTGTTTTTCACGAAATTACAAAGAAAGCAATTTTAAAAGCTGTTGAAAATCCAAGAAGTATAGATTACAATTTGGTAAATGCTCAACAAGCAAGAAGAGTTTTAGATAGGTTAGTTGGTTATGAATTATCTCCAGTGCTTTGGCGTAAAATTAAAGGTGGTTTATCAGCAGGTAGAGTTCAATCTGTAGCAGTTCGTTTAATTGTTGAAAGAGAACGAGAAATTAGTAGTTTTAAACCTATTGCATCATATAAAGTAGTTGCTGAATTTTTAACTGAAGAAGGGAAGAAATTTAAAGCTTCGTTGCCAAAAAATTTCCAAACAAAAGAGGATGCAGAATCATTTTTAAATTCTTGTGTTTCAGCCGATTTTAAAGTTGCAGATCTTCAGAAAAAACCAGCAAAAAAATCTCCGGCAGCACCATTTACAACATCAACATTACAGCAGGAAGCTTCAAGAAAACTATATTTTCCGGTTGCAAAAACTATGATGATTGCGCAACGTTTGTATGAAGCTGGTTTAATAACTTATATGAGAACTGATAGTGTAAATCTTTCAGAAGATGCAAAAACAAATGCTCAGGAAGAGATAATAGCTTCTTTTGGTGAAGCATATAGCAAACCAAGAAATTTTAGTACAAAATCTAAAGGAGCTCAAGAGGCTCACGAAGCAATTAGACCTACTAGTATGAGTACGCAATCTGTTTCTATAGATTATGACCAAGATAGATTGTATGATTTAATTTGGAAAAGAACAATTGCTTCTCAAATGAGTGACGCTCAGTTAGAACGTACTAATGTTAAAATTACAAATAATAGCAACACCAAAGTTTTAACGGCAAATGGTGAAATGATTAAGTTTGATGGTTTCTTAAAAGTGTATTTAGAAGGAACTGATTTAGAAGACGAAGAACAGGAAGGAATGCTTCCTAATATGATTACAGGTGAAGCTTTAACTAATGAATACATAACAGCAACAGAGCGTTATACAAAAGCACCGTACCGTTACACGGAAGCTTCTTTAGTAAAAAGATTAGAAGAGTTAGGTATTGGACGTCCATCTACATATGCGCCAACAATTTCTACAATTCAGCGTAGAGAATATGTTGTAAAAGGAACTATTGAAGGTGTTGATAGAAGTTACACTCAGTTAAAATTAGCAGGCCAAGAAGTAACTTCAAAAAACTTGTCAGAAAAAGTAGGCTCAGATAAAGGGAAGTTAACACCTACTGATATTGGAAATATTGTAAACGACTTTTTAGTAGAAAATTTCTCAAATATTTTAGACTTTGGTTTTACTGCAAAAGTAGAATCTGAATTTGATGAAATAGCTGAAGGTAAAGCAGATTGGATTGAGAGAATAAAAGAATTTTATAATAACTTTCATCCAATTGTTGAAGATGTTGCCGCAAACGCAGAGCGTGCTAAAGGGGAACGCTTATTAGGGATAGACCCTGAAAGTGGTAAAAATGTGTATGCTCGTTTAGGAAGATTTGGAGCAATGGTTCAAATAGGAGAAGCAACTGATGAAGAAAAACCAAAATTTGCTAGCTTACAAGGTGATCAAACTTTAACTTCAATTACCTATGAAGAAGCAATGGATTTATTCAAGCTTCCTAAGGTTATTGGTGGTTATGAAGATGTTGAAGTGATTGTTGCTAACGGCCGTTTTGGACCTTATATTAAATACGATACCATGTTTGTTTCAATTCCTAGAGATGAAAACCCAATGTCAGTTGATATTAATAGAGCAATAGAATTAATTCAAGAAAAACAGGCGGCTGATGCGCCTATTGCGGAGCACGATGGTTTACCTGTTCAAAAAGGAGTTGGACGTTTTGGGCCATTTTTAAAGTGGAATGGAATCTTTATTAATGTGAACAAAAAATATGATTTTGATAATTTAACAAAAGAAAATATTGTTGAATTAATTGAAGATAAAAAGCGAAAAGAAATAGAAAAAGTACTGCATAACTGGGAAGAAGAAGGTATTAGAGTTGAAAAAGCGCGTTGGGGAAGGTCAAATATTTTAAAAGGAAAACTAAAGATTGAATTACCAAAAACTGTTGATGCAACAAAATTAACTTTAGAAGAGGTAAAAGATATTATTGAAAAAAAATCACCTAAAAAGAAAGCAGCAAAAAAAACAACAAAGCGCAAAACAACTAAAAAATAAAAAATTTGAGTATATTGCCGTACAATTAGAAAAAGATAATAACCCCTATTAATGAATTTCGAATATCTTAATCCTGTTGATGATGCATTAAAAGCGTACGCTAAAATGCAGCCTAATCAAACCTTTGGTCAATGTATCGAAATTTATACTACGCAACATGATTTTCCAGATCTAAGCAATACAAAAATAGCAATAGTTGGTGTTGAAGAAGGGAGAGCTTCAGTTGGAAACAATGAAACAGGTGCTGATTTAGATCAAATTAGAAAAGAATTATACAAATTATATCTTGGTAATTGGCCGGTTAGCCTTGCTGATTTAGGGAATATTAAGCAAGGAAATACCATTGAAGATACTTATTTTGCTTTAGGAAATTTACTGTCTGAACTTATTAAAAATAAAGTTATACCTATTATTATTGGTGGAGGTCAAGATTTAACCTACGCAAATTATAGAGCGTATGATACGCTTGAGCAAACAGTAAATATAGTAGCTGTTGATAATAAATTTGATTTAGGTTCAATAGAAGATGACTTAACATCACAATCCTTTTTAAGTAAAGTTGTGATGAATCAACCAAATAATTTATTTAACTATAGTAATATTGGTTATCAAACCTATTATAATTCGCAAGAAGAGATAGATTTGTTAGATAGTTTATTTTTTGACACTTACAGATTAGGAGAAGTTTCAAGCTCAATACAACTTGTAGAGCCTCTTATGAGAGATGCAGATATTGTGAGTGTAGATATATCAGCTATTAAAAATGCTGATGCACCAGCAAATAGAAATGCAACACCTAATGGATTTACAGGTGCTGAAATTTGTGCAATTTCTAGATATGCAGGAATTAGTGATAAAGTGACTTCGTTTGGTATTTATGAATACAATGCACAATTTGATTCCAAAACCCAAACAGCGCAATTAATTTCGCAAATGATATGGTATTTTATTGAAGGTGTTAATTATAGAGCAAAAGATTATCCGTTTGGATTAAAAGATAACTATCAGAAATATATAGTTCCAATTGAAAATCAAGTCTTAAATTTTCATAAAAGTAATAAAAGCGGACGTTGGTGGATGGAAATTAATTTAAATGAAAATAATAAATTTAAGAGACATGCGTTAATACCATGTACTTATCAAGATTATATAAGTGCTACAAATCAGGAAATTCCTGATAGGTGGTTAAAAACACTAAAAAAATTAGTGTAAAAAAAGTGTATTTGTATATAATAAAATGCATTTTTTTTTGTTAAAAGGGATGAAAGAAAATATTGTTTTTTAAAATAATTAGTAATAGGTTTGCCTAAATAGATGAAGAAAATTATTATGAAGAAAATATCATTGTATATTTTATTAGCTTTATTAGCATATAGTTGTGGTTCTAACGACCAAGGTGAGTTAGTAGGTAGAAGATCTCAAAGTGAATGGCATTCAAAACAGCCATTAGGGATGGTTTTAATCCCAGGTGGCTCATTTACAATGGGTAAGGAAGATGAGGATGTTGCAGGGTCATTAACTACACCAACAAGAACAGTTACAGTAAGACCATATTATATGGACGAAACCGAAATTACAAACGCTGAATATAAAGAGTTTGTTTTTTGGGTAAGAGATTCATTAGTAAGAACTAAGTTAGCAGTGTTATCAGAGTTAATGTCTGATGAAACAAATATTATACTTCCAGATTATCAATTTTCAACTCCAGATACTTCTAGAATGACACCATACCAAAAGTATATGCTAAATAACTATGGTAGTTTAGGTGATGTAAATTCACCTTTGCAAGGAAGATCATTAAATTGGGAAGAAGATTTAATTTGGGATACAAGCGAATTTCCAGATGAGTATTACTCAGAGGTAATGGATACCATGTATTTACCTGTTGAAAATAGTTTAGATGGTAAAAGAATTTTAGATACAAAAAAATTAAAATTCAAATATTCTTGGTTAGATAGAGAACTAGCAGCAAAAACAAACGGAAGCAGAAAAGATTTTATTAAAAGTGAAATAGTTGAAGTATATCCAGATACAACTGTTTGGGTTAAAGATTTCAATTATTCATATAACGACCCAATGCATCAAGATTATTTTCACCACCAAGCTTATGATGATTATCCAGTAGTTGGAGTAACTTGGAGTCAAGCAAAAGCATTTTGTAATTGGAGAACAAAAAAGAAAAACGATTTTTTACAATCAAAAAAGCACCCTAGTTCAGTGCCATATTTTAGATTGGCAACTGAAGCAGAATGGGAATATGCAGCTCGTGGAGGTCTTAATTTTGCAACATATCCTTGGGGAGGACCATACACAACTAGTGATAGAGGATGCTTTTTAGCAAATTTTAAACCTAGCAGAGGAGATTATGCCGTTGATGGAGCTTTGTATACGATGGAAGCTAAATCATACAACGCCAATGATTATGGATTGTACAATATGGCAGGAAACGTATCAGAATGGACAAATACAGCTTATAGTGAAGCATCATATTATATTGGATCTACAATGAACCCCAACGTAGAAATAAACAAAAATCACAGAAAAATAATTAGAGGAGGCTCTTGGAAAGATGTATCATACTTTTTACAAGTAAGCACACGTGATTATGAGTATTCAGATTCAGCAAGAAGCTATATTGGTTTCAGAACTGTTCAAGATTTTTTAGGAACCAATATTAATGGAAATTAAAAGAAATTAACCCTACTTAAAAATTATTATTATGGCAAAAAAGAATTCAGTAAAAAAAATGTTTAATATGGCTTATGGCCTTGGTGCATCAGTAGTTATTATTGGAGCACTTTTTAAATTAACACATTTTCATATAGGTTTTTTAACAGGTAGTGTTATGTTATCAATAGGTTTAGTAACAGAGGCACTTATTTTTGCTATTTCTGCATTTGAGCCAGTTGAAGACGATTTAGATTGGTCTTTAGTATATCCTGAATTAACAGGAGGTAATTTACGTGATAAAGATAAAGCCGAAGCAAGAGAAGCTCAAAGCTTACTTTCACAAAAATTAGACACAATGTTAAAAGAAGCAAAATTAGATGCAGATTTAATGACTAGTTTAGGAGATAGTATTCTGAATTTTAAAGGTGCTGCTGAAAATATTGCTCCTGCAGTAGATTCAATTGCTGCAACAAATAGCTATACAGAGCAGTTATCTAAAGCCGCTACTCAAATGGAATCTTTAAATAGTTTGTATCAAGTACAATTAGAAAATTCAACAAGACAAGCTGAAATTAATGATCAGGTTGCTGAAAATACTCAAAAACTACAAGAGCAAATGGAATCGCTTGCAACTAACCTTTCTTCATTAAATGGAGTTTATGGTGGTATGTTATCAGCAATGTCAAATAAAAACTAGTTAGTTAATTATTTAACTTTAATTATGAACCAAAAAACTAATTAGTATGGCCTCAGGTAAACTATCAGCAAGGCAGAAAATGATTAACTTGATGTATTTAATTTTTATTGCAATGTTAGCAATGAATATGTCTAAGGAAGTACTTTCTGCGTTTGGATATATGAATGAAAAGTTAGTAGATAATAATGCTACTGCAACAGTTAAAAATGATGCTACACTTGCCAATCTAGCAACAAAAGCAACTGATCAAAAAGATAAATACGAATCACGTTATTTAATAGCTAAAAGGGTTGATGAATTATCTAAAGAATTTAATGATTATTTAGAAACTAAAAAAACTTTTTTCCTTTCAGGAAAAGAAAACCCGAAGGAATATGAAGCAATGGATCAGTCTCAATTGGTTGATCAAGATTTTTTTCTAGGTGATAAATACGCAAAAGGCGGACAAGAATTTTTAGATAGAATTATTGGGTATAGAACTGAAATATCAGATTTAATTGAAAAAAATGACACATTAGTTTCTTTAGCTCTTGTGCCTTCAATTAAAGCACGCTTTGATACTTCAGAGCAAAAAACACAAGATGGTAAGCAACGATGGTTAAATAATAGATATGAAGGTTTTCCTTTAATTTCTACTATTACCAATTTAACTTCTATGCAAACCGATATTAAAACTACACAATCTGAAATATTTGGTAGTTTATTAGGTGGACAATTAGAAAGTGATGCAGGTATTGGAGCAAACACATATAAAACAATTTTAATTCCAGATAAACCAGCTTTTTTTAGTGGAGAGAATTTCAAAGGGAAAATTGTTTTGGGACGTTATGATGCTTCCTTAAAACCAGATCAAGTAATAGTTAATAACAGAGAAATTAATACACTTGAAAACGGAGGTGCCGTATTAAATTTTCCAGCTGGCGCAGTTGGTGAACGTGAAGTAAAAGGAAAATTCGTTTTTATTCAAGATGGAAAACCTGTTGAGATTGAAATTGACAGTAAATATATAGTTATTGCCAAACCAAATAGTGCGGTTATTTCAGCTGATAAAATGAATGTTGTGTATAGAGGTGTACCAAACCCTATGACAATTTCAATTCCTGGAATACCTGATAACTTAGTGACTGCAAACGCAGCTGGTTTACAAAAAGTAAGTGGTGTAGGTAAATATATTATGACACCTGGTTCAGGAAAAGAAGTTACTATTAAAGTTTCTGGAAAAATGGCTAGTGGAGAATTGATTACAACATCTCAAAATTTTAGAATTAAAGGTATTCCTTCACCAAGTGGAAGTATAAGAAAACAAACAGGCTATGTTAAAATGCCAAAGTCAAGTTTAGAAAAGGCAACAGTTAATGCAATATTACTTGATTTTGATTTCGATTTAGTTCTAAAAACATCTGGATTTACACTGAAAGTTCCAGGTCAAGGAGCTGTTGTTGTTAGAGGAAATAAAATGAACGCTCAAGCTAAAAAAGCAATTGCAAAAGCTAAAAGAGGTGATGTAGTAACAATATTTGCTATAAAATCTGCGTTAGTTGGTAATACTACCTATAAAATTAAAGAAGCTTCAGCAGTTAGTATAGAAATACAATAAAATAAAATTTAAATGATGAATAAGAGAAATATTGGATTTTTTATTTTGGCATTTATGGCGTATAGTTTTACATACGCACAGTCAAACTTATTGAATGCAAAAAAACCTTCTAATATTGGTGAGAAGACAATTGAACAATTGACTATAGATAATGATAAACCATTAGAATATGGCTATATTGATGATAGAGATATTTTATGGTCTAAAGTTGTTTGGGAATATATAGATTTAAATGAGCGTATTAATTTACCAATGTACTATCCAGTTGATACAACAAATGTTTCTGGAAATAGACGCTCATTATTTGATACTTTGTTAAGAGGTATTAAAGGAGATATTATTACAGAAGTTTATGACGACTCTTATTTTACTGCTAAAATGACAAAAGCAGAAATAAATAGTAAACTTTATAGAATTGATACTACTGAAGCTGGTATTGATGAATTGAATGAAGGAAGTACGAATATTGAAGAATATATTGATAAAATTAATCTAACTTCTCAAGATATTCAAGGGTTTAAAATTAAAGGACTTTGGTATTTTGATAAACGTCAAGGTGAATTAAAATATCGTTTATTAGCCTTAGCTCCAATAGCTCCTGATGTTCAAACTATGGGTAGAGAAGACATGGATATATCAGAACAATTAGCGTTGTTTTGGGTTTGGTTTCCTGATGCTAGGCAAACACTTCATGAAATGAAAGTTTTTAATGATAAAAATGCAGCCTATCCAATATCTTTTGATCATCTTTTAAATGCAAGAAGGTTTAATTCTATTATTTTTAGAGAAGAAAATATTTATGGAAATAGAGATGTTGCCCATTATGTAAAAGGAAATGCTTTATTCCAAGTATTAGAATCTAATAAAATTAAAGATGAAATTAGAAATAAAGAATTAGATATGTGGAATTATTAAATTTTGCACATTAAATAAAAAACAAAAACTCTTGCTATAAGCAAGAGTTTTTGTTTTTTAAATTAAATTTGTTGTATGCAGGTAGATTATATAATTGTAGGTTTAGGTTTGGCAGGTTTAGCTTTTGCAAAAGAGCTTGAAAAGAACAACAAAACATTCATAGTTTTTGAAGATTATTCTCAAAATTCATCAATTGTTGCTGGTGGAATGTATAACCCTGTAATTTTAAAGCGTTTTACACCTGTTTGGAATGCTATTGAGCAATTAGAAATAGCAATGCCGTTTTATGCTGAATTGGAAAGGCAATTCAATAAAAAATACAATTACCCAATAGATATTTATAGAGTGTTTAAATCTGTTGAAGAGCAAAATAATTGGTTTATAGCAAGTGATAAACCACTATTAGCAAAATATATGATTCCTCAAATAATAAATGAAAAGTTTGAAGGAGTTTTAGCGAATTTTGGTTTCGGAAAATTAACGAATACAGGTAGGATTGATACAAAAAAATTACTTGAGAATTATAGAAATTATTTAAAGAATAAGGATTTAATAAAGAGTGAAAGTTTTAAGTATTCGCAATTATTAATTAATAAAAATGATGTTGAATATAAAAATGTAAAAGCCTTAAAAATTGTTTTTTGTGAAGGTTTTGGATTGGTTAAAAATCCTTTCTTCAATTATTTACCTATGCAAGAAGCAAAAGGAGAATTAATAACAATACATGCGCCGAATTTAAATGTGAATTTTTTAATTAAAGCAGCCGTTTTTGTACTTCCGTTAGGTGATAATTATTATAAAGTTGGAGCTACTTTTAATTGGAAAGATAAAACAAAACTTCCTTCAGAAGAAGGAAAACAAGAATTGGTAGATAAATTAGCGTCATTTATAACAGTACCCTATAAAATTGTTGAGCATACAGCAGGAATTAGACCTACTGTGAAAGATAGAAGACCACTTGTGGGTAAACATCCAACACATACAAATTTAGCTGTTTTAAACGGTTTGGGAACTCGAGGAGTTATGATTGCTCCAATTGCCGCAAAAGCGCTTTATAACCATCTTGAAAAAGGAAAAGCGTTACATAAAGATATTACTATTCAGCGTTTTTATTAATTGCAGGGTCATATTTCACAAAAATATTAATCCAAATAATTCGTGAAAGTCTAATAGTAATTGGGGCAGTTGTTATTAACATAATAACAATTGGGATAAAACTTTCAAGCATACTTAAATTTAATAATAATGTAGCTATTGTAAAAGTTGCAATGCTAATTCCAACAGTAAGGCTATAATTTACATACATTGCACCATAAAAAAAGGAAGGTTCCATCATGTATTTAAATCCGCATTTCCCACAATTTTCACTCATTTTAAATGCTTTATGAAGTTTGAACATGTTTTTTTCTTTCATAAAATCACCTTCATGGCATTTAGGACATTTATTAAATAAAATACTATAAAGTTTCGTTCCTTTTTTAAACATATAGTTTGCTAAAATTATAATAGATTTGCAAAGTTAATTTTTTTGAATTACTTATTTGTAACAAATTATGCTAAACGCACACAACGTATCAATTTCATTTGGAGGAACCGATCTATTTTCGGGCATAACTTTTAAGTTAGATGCTGGAAATAGAGTAGGACTTATTGGGAAAAATGGAGCAGGGAAATCTACGCTACTTAAAATTATTGCTAAAGAATTAGAATGTGATAAAGGCACAATGGCTTTTGAAAAAAACACGACTATTGGTTTTTTAAAGCAAGATATTGAGTTTACTTATGGTAGAACAATTTTAGAAGAAGCTTACACTGCATTTGTTGAAATTAAAAAGGCAGAAAAACAATTAGAAGAAATTAATAATCAATTAGGTGAACGAACCGATTATGAGTCTGATAGTTATCATGATTTATTGCATGAATTAGATGATACAACACACCGATATGAGTTATTAGGCGGTTATAGTTACCAAGGCGATACTGAAAAAATATTGCAAGGTTTAGGGTTTAAACGAGAAGATTTTGGAAAATTAACTGAAACTTTTTCTGGAGGTTGGCGAATGCGTATTGAGTTAGCAAAATTATTACTTCAAAAAAATGATATTTTATTATTAGATGAGCCAACAAACCATTTAGATATTGAGTCTATAATTTGGTTAGAAAACTTCTTAAAAAGTTATGCTGGTGCTGTTGTGTTAGTTTCGCATGATAAAATGTTTTTAGACAATGTTACCAACCGGACTATTGAAATTTCATTGGGCAAAATTTACGATTATAATAAGCCATATACACAATTTTTAGAGTTAAGAAAAGATATAAAAGAGAAACAGGCTCAAGCTCAAAAAAATCAAGAGAAAGAAATAAAACAAACAGAGCAACTTATTGAAAAATTCAGATACAAAGCTTCAAAAGCTGCATTTGCTCAATCATTAATAAAAAAACTAGATAAAGTTGAACGTATTGAAGTTGATGGTGATGATAATGCAACATTAAATGTTCGTTTTCCAGTTTCAATTCAACCAGGAAAAATAATTTTTGAAGCTGAAAATTTAGCAAAAAATTACGGTGATAATCAAGTTTTAGAGCATGTAGATTTATTAATTGAACGTAACAGTAAAATTGCTTTTGTTGGTCAAAACGGACAAGGGAAATCTACGTTGGCAAAAATGATGGTTGGTGATATTGATTTTGATGGAAATTTAAAGTTAGGTCACAATGTGCAAATTGGATATTTTGCTCAAAACCAGGCTGAATATTTAGATGGTGAAAAAACTGTTTTGCAAATTATGGAAGATGCTTCAACTGATGCAAATAGAATTAAAGTAAGAGATATGCTTGGTTCATTTTTGTTTAGAGGTGAAGACGTTGATAAAAAAGCGAAAGTTCTTTCAGGAGGTGAACGTAATCGATTGGCTTTGTGTAAAATGTTACTACGTCCATTTAACGTTTTAATTATGGATGAGCCAACGAACCATTTAGATATCCCTTCTAAAAATGTATTAAAAAAAGCGTTACAAAATTTTGAAGGAACGTTAATTTTAGTGTCTCATGATAGGGATTTTTTACAAGGTTTAAGTAATAAAGTATATGAGTTTAAAAACAAAGTAATACGTGAATATTTAGGTGATATTGATTATTATTTAGAGCAACATAATTTAGAAGATTTTCGTGAAGTTGAAAAAAGAACTACTGAAAAAGTTGAAACTAAAGCTACAGGAAAAGATGCTTATTTAGAAAAAAAGCAGCAAGAAAAAGTAATAAAACAATTAACCAATAGATTAAGTAAAGTTGAAAAAACTATTGCTAATTTAGAGAGTGATATTTTAAATTTAGATGCTGAAATTTTTGAAAACTCAGAAGTTGTAAACGAAGACCCAGATTTTTTTAAAAACTATCAAGCTAAAAAAGATGAATTAGATGAATTGATGGATGAATGGTCTGAACTTCAAGAAAAAATAGAAAATTGTTCTTAACAACAAAAAATAGTAGAATACAAGAAATTCACTTTTCTGAAATAAAAGATAAAAGTGTTTCACTTTTTATAAAAAGAGAAGATGAATTACATCCTTTTATTTCTGGTAATAAATATCGTAAATTAAAATATAATTTAGAAGAAGCTTCAAAACTAAATCATCACACATTAGTTACTTTTGGAGGTGCATATTCCAATCATATTGCTGCAACTGCAGCCGCTGGTTTTGAACATAATTTTAAAACTATTGGAGTAATTAGAGGTGATGAATTGGCAACTAATTTAGCTGAAGTTATTAAAACCAACCCAACATTAAAGTTTGCTTCAGAACATGGTATGGAATTTTATTTTGTCTCAAGAAGTGACTATAGAACTAAAACTTCACCTGAGTTTATCGCTAAATTAAAAGGTAAGTTTGGTGATTTTTATTTAGTTCCAGAAGGCGGAACCAATACTTTTGCAGTAAAAGGTTGTGAAGAAATTTTGACCGAAGAAGACAAACAATACGATATTATTTGCAGCGCAATAGGAACTGGAGGGACAATTTCAGGAATTATAAATTCATCTAAAAAACATCAAAAAGTAATAGGATTTCCAGCTTTAAAAGGAAATTTTCTTCAAAATGAAATAAAAAAATATGTACTAAGAAATGATAATTGGAGTTTAAATACTGAGTATCATTTTGGTGGTTATGCAAAAATTTCAGAAGAATTAATTACTTTTATCAATAAATTTAAAAGTGAAACTAATATACCTCTAGATCCTGTTTATACAGGAAAAATGTTATTTGGTATTGTAGATTTAATTAATAATGACACTTTTGACAAAGGAACAAAAATTTTAGCAATTCACACTGGAGGTTTACAAGGAATTGATGGAATGAATTTAGTGTTAAGTAAGAAAAATTTACCTCAAATATATTAATTTATGAAGTTAAAATATATTCTAATAGTAGTAGTAATAATTGGTTTATTTGGGAGTTGTAAATCTAAGAAAACAGCCGTTAAAAAAACACCAAAAAAAGAAGTAGTTGTAGTGAAAACTAAGAAAAAAACTACTAAAACAACTAACTCGCCAATTACCAATAGAACTATTAACTATATTGAAACTTATAAAAATACTGCAATGGAATCTATGCGTAAGTATAAAATTCCGGCAAGTATTACCTTAGCACAAGGTATATTAGAATCTTCAAGCGGAAATAGTGAGTTAACTAGAAAATCGAATAATCATTTTGGAATAAAATGTCACAAAGGATGGAAAGGAAAACGAGTTTATCATGATGATGATAAAAAGGACGATTGTTTTAGAGTATATAAAGATCCTGCAAATTCATTTAAAGATCACTCGTTATTTTTAACTGGGAGATCTCGTTATGCAAAGTTGTTTAAATTTAAAAAGGGAGATTATGTTAAGTGGGCAAAAGGCTTAAGTGAAGCAGGTTATGCAACAGACAGAAGATATCCAGCAAAATTAATTGCACTTATTGAAAAATATGATTTACATAAATACGATACTCAAGTGTTGGGTAAAAAGTTTGAAAAAGAAAAAAAAGTAGATTTGAATAATCATATTGTTCTTAAAGGAGAGACTTTATATTCAATTTCAAAAAAAAATGGTTTAACTGTAGATGAATTAAAAAGTTATAATGGATTGACGTCTAACGAAATTAATATTGGACAAATATTACTTTTAAGTAACTAAAAAACGCTGCATAAAGCAGCGTTTTTAACTAACAATTAATCAAATCAAACTTAAACTAACCTCTATTTATTTGTGAATTTCTAGGTTTCCCACCTTGTTTATTTCCTTTTTCTTGTTTATTTCTTTTTGCTTTTGCCATTCTTTTTTTACCATCTCTCATTTTAACTTTCTGATGGTTTTCCCATTTTTCAAACTGCTCTTTGTTAAGAATGCTTTTTATAGCCGTTTTAGTTTCTATTTGATTGTCTAAACGGTTATTCTGAATTTCAAAACGTTGATCGCTTGTTAACTGAACACCTTTTTCTTTATTTTGCTTAAATTTTTCAGTATTTGCTACACGTTTTTCAGCTTGTTTTAGCTTAAGATTGTAGATTTCTTTTTCTTGATTTTTATCTAAATCAAAATGCAGTGTCATTCTTTTTGTTTGTAAAGTAGCTGTTTGCTCAGCATTAAAATTGGCTCTTTTTTTTGTGTTGATTTTCTTTCCTTGTGCATTTATAGTTGTTGAAACTAAAAATACAATTACTAATATTCCAACTAATTTTTTCATAATCCTTACTGTTTATTTTTGTTATACTTCTTTGACCTTCAAAAAACAGAAAGGTTTAAATTGTTAACACTCATTAACTTTTATTAACACTAGTGTTAAGATTTGCGATCCCATGTTTATTGCTTTATTTAGCGTATTTTTGCAAAATATGATAATGAATAAACTTTCAGATTGGTTACCTACAACTAATAAAGAGGTAAAACTTAGAGGTTGGTCAGCACTAGATGTGATTCTTTTTAGTGGAGATGCTTATGTAGATCATCCTGCGTTTGGGCCTGCTGTTATTGGTAGAATTTTGGAAAGTTATGGTTTAAGAGTAGCAATTGTACCGCAACCTAGCGTGAATGATAATTTGCAAGATTTCTCTAAATTAGGAACACCAAAATTGTTTTTTGGAGTTACTGGTGGTTGTATGGATCCAATGGTTAGTAATTATACTGCAAGTAAAAGAAAACGAGATAAAGACGCTTATACTCCAAACGGAGATAAAGGTTTTAGACCAGATTATGCAACATCGGTTTATTCAACTATTTTAAAAGAAAAATTCCCTGATGTTCCTGTTTTAATTGGTGGAATTGAAGCTTCATTACGTAGAGTTACACATTATGATTATTGGAGTGATACTTTAAAACCTACCATTTTAGAAGATTCAAAAGCCGATTTATTGGTCTACGGAATGGGCGAACAACCTTTACGTGAAATTGTAACTTTGTTACAAAAAGGAGTCCCTTTTTCAAGTCTTAAAACCGTAAATCAAACCGCTTTTTTATTGAAGAATGATGAGCAACTTCCGAAAAATAAGAATTGGCAAGATGTTACCATAAATTCACACGAAGTTTGTTTGAAGGATAAAAAAAAGTTTGCTTCTAACTTTAAAACAATAGAGCAAGAGTCTAATAAATTATTTGCAAATCGAATTTTTCAGAAAGTAAGTACTTCTACGTTGGTAATAAACCCACCGTATCATACAATGACTGAAAAGGAAATTGATGACTCTTTTGATTTGCCTTTTACACGTTTACCACATCCAAAATATAACAAACGAGGACCAATTCCTGCGTTTGAAATGATTAAATTTTCAATAAATATTCATCGTGGCTGTTTTGGAGGTTGTAGTTTTTGTACAATTTCAGCACATCAAGGAAAATTTATAGCAAGTAGGAGCGAGGAATCTATTTTAAAAGAAGTTGACCAAGTTGCAAATATGCCCGATTTTAAAGGTTATTTGTCTGATATTGGAGGGCCTTCTGCAAATATGTATAAAATGAAAGGTAAAGTGCAGGAAATTTGCGATAAATGTGTTTCGCCATCTTGTATATCGCCTGTAATTTGTCATAATTTAGATACTTCACACAAACCTTTAACCGATTTATATAAAGCTGTTGATAAACATCCAAAAATAAAAAAATCTTTTATTGGTAGCGGAATCAGACACGACATGTTAGTGCCTGAGTTTAATAAACTAGCTGATCCAAAAGAGTTAGATGCTTATACTGAGGAAGTAATGACAAACCACGTTTCTGGGCGATTAAAAGTAGCTCCAGAACATACTTCAGATAATGTTTTGAAGCTAATGAGAAAACCTTCTTTTTCTTATTTTCATAAATTTAAAGAACGTTTTGATAAAATTAATTTCAAGAAAAAATTAAAACTTCAATTAATACCGTATTTCATTTCTAGTCACCCAGCTTGTGAGTTGGAAGATATGGCAAATTTGGCTGCTGAAACAAAAGATATGGGTTTTCAGTTAGAACAAGTACAAGGATTTACGCCAACACCTATGACAGTGGCAACAGTTATTTATTATAGTGGTTACCATCCGTACACCTTAAAACCAATGAAATCTTCTAAAACCAAAAATGAAAGAGATCAACAGCATCGTTTTTTCTTTTGGTATAAAAGAGAAAATCAGCAATGGATTAAAAATATTTTAACTAAAGTTGGTAGAGATGATTTATTACAAAAGTTAGTGCCTTCAACTAATTCTTGGAAAAAGAATAAAGAAGTTAAAACAAAAGACACTTTTAATGATGCAGTTTCTTTTACTTCTAGAAAGAAAAAGAAATTTAATTCAAAAAAGAAACGAAAATAGTTTAACAATATTAATTTATCGCTATTAAATTAGGTCTTAAACTTGATGAGAAGGTTAGTTTATTTTTTTTAATTGTCTCTGAATTTTTTTAATGGCAGATTCTATAGGCTTTTCAGGTTCAATAACATTGTATTCACCCCAAAAATTAGGATCAGAAAAACCAGAAGCCTTATCACTTATAATTACTGAAGGTTTTAGTCTTTCTTTTACCTTAAATAATTTGTTTGATTCATTTTTTTTCCAATCTGTTACCGCCATTTCAATTGTTGTATGGTATATGGTATTGAATAATTTACGATTCCAATTAATTTTAAAACTTAACTGAATTCTGCTGTAACCATAATACCATTTGCCACTCTTAACCCTATAATCTATTTGATACAAAGCTTCAGTAGGGTACACATTAGCGTCTTTAGGTTTTCTTACAATAAACACCTTACTGGCTTTTTCTTTATCTTCAACATTTAATTGAAATTTAGCATTGGTTAGTGCTAATGTTTGAGCATCAATATATAATTTCCCATAAAAAAGAGGCGATTTAACATGTGGTTTTTGTTTAAAATTAACCACATGAATTACACGGTTGTCAATTTTTGTTGGTGCATCAAAGCTAAAATCATAAATTTCAACCATGTCTTCTTCAAAGAAAAATGTTGGATTTTTTATAATATCAACATATAGAGAGTTAAATGGTCCTCCTCTAAGTTTAAATGCAACGGTATCAAGGCGTGTATAGTCAGTGTTTTTACGTGCTTTATGTAATTTTAAAAAGTCTTTTTTAGTAGTTGTATAAGGCTGCTTATTAATTTCAACAACTGCTTCTGAAAGTGATACATATGTTCTCCTTTTTTTTATGGTTTCTCTATAAAAGGCTGTCATAGTTGTTAACTCATTAAAGTAGTTATCTCCTTTTCGTTTTAAAACTTCTAAAATAAGTGATTTCGCATCTTTTACTAAAATTTTAACTTCACTAAGTTCTTCAATATAAGTTTCTAATTTTATTATAGTTTTTTTGCTAAAATTAGATAAGTCTAATACTTTACTAGTATATCCTAGAAATGAAACAGTTACATTTTGTGTGGCACTCTTTTTAGGAATTTTTAATAAAAACTCACCTTGAGTGTTGGTGACGGTGCTAATGTTTGTACCGTTTACAGTTAATGAAGCAAAAACCAATATTTTTTTTGTTTTGCCATCTATAACTTTTCCTTTGTACTCATTAAACCCAATAGTGTCATTTTTAATAAGTGTGTTTGAAGCTTGAATGTAGTTTTGCAAACTAAGAATTAAAATAAAAACTAAAAGAGATGTTGCTAGTTTTTTTTTGATTTGAAGTTCTATCATGACCTACAATTTTAATTGAAACGAAATTTATTTAAGAATACAAGTTAGTAATTTTTTTGCGAAAAAAGAATGTCTAAAAATGAAATTTTCGTCAACCTAAACTTGATTCAGAATCTCATAATGATTGGTAATCAGTTTGATTAGATTTTGAATCAAGTTCAGAATAACGGCTTTTTATAAATAGTTAGAATAATTATTTAGTTACAGGAAACCCTCGGTCTCTCATAATTGCATCAATTTTTGCATCACGTCCTCTAAATAATCTATATGCTTCAGCAGGGTCTATTGTATTTCTTGGTGCAAATAAATAGTTAGCCATTTTAGTTGCAAGTTCCTTGTCATAAAAACCATTTGGAGTTTCAGTAAAAGCCTCAGCAGCATCAGAAGTTAATACATCAGCCCACATATAGCCATAATATGCTGTTGCATATCCTTCGCCTGAAAATACATGTCCAAAATGTGGTGTGCGGTGACGCATTACTAATTCTTTTGGCATATTTATTTCAGCTAAAGTTTCTTTTTCAAAAGCATCAATATTTATATTCGTTGGGTCAGTCATATGCAATTTCATATCCATTAAAGCAGAAGCCAAATACTCAGTAGTTGCAAAACCTTGATTAAAAGTACCAGCTTTTTTAATTTTCGTAATTAATTCTTTTGGCATTGGCTTGCCTGTTTTATAATGTATTAAAAATTGATTGATAACTTTATCTGTAGATAACCATCGTTCTAAAACTTGTGATTGAAATTCTGTAAAATCTCTTACGCCACTGTTTAAAGTGGGGTATTTCACATTTGAAGAATAGAAATGTAATGCGTGTCCAAATTCGTGAAATAATGTTGTTGCATCATCCCAAGAGACTAAAACAGGTTCACCAGCTGCAGGTTTTACGAAATTTGAATTATTAGAACCTAAAACAGTCTTTTTTCCATTAAAAGTTGAATGACTTCTGTAAGTTGTTGCCCAAGCACCAGAGCGTTTACCTTGTCTGGCAAAAGGGTCTAAATACCATAAGCCAATATGTTCTCCAGTTGTTTTGTTAGTTACTTCCCATACTTTAACATCTTCATGAAAAACTGCAACACTGCCATTAGGAACTGGCGTAAATTTGAAATTAAACAATTCATTAGCTACAAAAAATAATGCCTCTGTTAATTTATCAAGCTGAAGGTATTGTTTAACTTCATCAGAATCTAAGTCATATTTTTGTTTTCTTACTTTTTCAGCATAATATCTATAATCCCAAGGTTTAATAGTTATATTATCTTTGTTAGAATTTGCTATTGATTGCATATCTGTAACTTCTTCTTTAACTCTTGCAATTGCTGCAGGCCAAATAGCATTCATTAAATCCATTGCATTTTCAGGGGTTTTAGCCATTCTGTTTTGCAAACGCCAATCTGCATAATTATCAAAACCTAAAAGAGCAACACGTTCTTTTCTTAGTTTTAAAATTTTAGAAATATTTTCATTGTTATCAAATTCATCACCATTATCACAGCGAGAATAGTAGTTTTTCCATACTTTTTCACGTAAAGTTCTATTGTTTGAATAGGTTAAAAACGGTGACATATACGAACGTGTATTTGGTATAGCATATAAGCCATCTTGTCCTTTTTCTGAAGCAATTTTAGCCATAGATTTAATCATAACTTCAGATAAGCCACTTAATTCATCTTTGTTTAAAAATACTACATAGTTTTCTTCATCAGCTAAAATATTATTTGAAAAATTAGTGTAAAGTGTTGAAAGCTCTTTATTAATTGATGCATAACGAGTCTTTTTTTCTTCATTTAATTCAGCTCCATTCATTGCAAAACGTTCATAAATAAGTTGTACTACACGTTGTTTGTCATTTTCAAGCGGTGTTTTTAAAGAGTTTGAATAAACTTTTTTAATACGAAGAAATAGTTCTTTATTTTGAGAGATTTTAGACCGGAATTCAGATAAAACAGGCGCCATTTCTTCTTGTATTTTTCTAAATTCTGGAGATGAAACATTTGCGCTCCATATGCCATAATATTGTTGTACTCTATTTAATACTTCACCCGCTTTTTCAAGTGCTACAATTGTATTTTCAAAAGTTGGAGCTTCAGAATTTGCCGTAATAGCATGAATGTCATCAAGGTTTTGTTGCATTCCTATTTCTAAAGCTTCTTTTATAGAATTAAGTTCCATTTTATCAAAAGCAGGAACACCTCCGTATGGTCCTGTCCATTCTTCTAATAATATGTTGGAGTTAGTCATTTTATCTGATTTTTCTTGATTAC
>Ga0209345_10000965_pt1 | contig 36869 bp, 54 predicted proteins | sample Cruoilmetagenom7_FD_187294 | JGI IMG/M metagenome (GOLD analysis project Ga0209345, IMG submission 187294) | Oil polluted marine microbial communities from Coal Oil Point, Santa Barbara, California, USA - Sample 7 (SPAdes) (version 2) | ecosystem: Environmental > Aquatic > Marine > Oil seeps ...
ATCCTTGCTATACTCCCAATCAGCTCCACCATCAGGTACCTTTACCGTGGTATCAGGAGACCCATCAAAAGCGTACCCTAAGAACCTTCCTGTGTCCGAAGCATCTAAAATATTAACATCTGTCAAGTCTACGGGGTCAGCCGAAGCCACAACATACCTTTCTTTTTGTGAATACTGAGTAACTATGGTAGCGTCTGGCTGTACCCCTCTACGCCGAACCGACACATTTATAAACTCATCCAGATCCAATTCAGTAAACGATGCAATATATGGATGACGCAGATCTAAGAAATGTAGAAAACGCTTTGTCACACCTCTGTACTCAAATTTATTATCCGTTGGGTCCTTACGCACACCATGCTCATTTTCGTACTCAGTACCCATAAGCTCTCTGTATACGGTAAACTCTTGGTCTCCCCCTGAATTGGTAAACTTCAAGATGAACTTGGCTTGTCCTCCCGTCCATGGTATCACCGAACCATCCAGAAAGAATGGAGGATCATCCGGGCTGCTACTGCCTGAAGGCCTACCATCCGTCTCACACCCATTAGGACTAGGACAAGTGTTTATAGGGCTATGACCGCAGAGTTCGATAGGATGGTACCCACCAGCAAACATTTCATCAGTGTTACAATCAATACCGGTGTTAAGCTCTTCTCTATGGCTTCTATCACATATTACCTCTACTCGTGCCGTTACTTGTGTGTCTCCATCAAAATCTGTGGCAATGATTTGAGAATTCTCGTATATCATGTCTTGGATTATGTAATATCTGGCTATTGCGTGCAGACCCAACCCCTCTCCATCCACACACTCTATATCATCGTCTTCCGAAACCGGCCATATTCCGGAATACGCACACCATACTCTAGGGTAGGTTATCCCAGGATATCGTTCATCCAGATATATACTGTATTCATGCGTAGTACTACATGTCCCTCTACCCAATTGGCCTACATAGGTAAAGTCGAAACCACTCCCGGATATCTCACCAATAGACAAAGCGTACTTAGAAAGACTTTCATCCGTGTACTCATCACCGTTCTCATCCTCGTACGTGGCATCCACCTCTCGCATACAAACCGCTTTAGTGCAGGACTCGTTAAAGAACCAGGGAGTAGTGGCCTCTTTAGCTTCTTCATCTATTTCATGCCCTGGTGTACCATGTTTACTTTGTCTGGGTATTCTGTGCAGCGTCACGTAACCGTAAGGGTTGGTCTCTGCTTCATAGGCACTCCGCAAACTGTCTATAACCTCATCAATAAGCTCCCCTCTACTCCACCCTGCTACATTCATCCGGTACCCATAAACAACGTCTGCGGCCCCATCCTTGCATATAACAAATAAATGCCACACATCATCTACCAGCTTGGCTGCTGCCCCTAATACGGGTTTAAGGGTAACGGCTACTATCTTGCCATGGAAGTACACCTCAAAAGCTTTATCTGCATCCCAGTCATAGAAGTTGTCTGTAAAGTAGCGCATCCTGGCTCCGTTCCAGGTTAGAATTATACGCTCTTCCTGTCCATCGGGTAGGGTTCGTATTACGGGGCCGCGCCAATCGATATTCCCATACACATGGTTTCCTGGTGTGTTTGCTTTCGCCCACTTATCTTCGCGTCTTGCAAGCAGCTTAGTTTGGTTAGGTCCCTCTAGGGTACCCATAGGAAGGGGTGCACCATCCTCTGTACTAAAAGGATAGCCCCAACCTTTATCCGCACTATTCGTAGGGTGTGTTATGAAAGTAGCCAGATACGGAACTACTTCAGTTATTGTTGTATGTGGGTTTTGGTACCCATCCACCCATGCGTAGTCTGCCATATCATAATACCCATTCACCTATTTCCCGCTGCATGGCTACCCACATTGCTGCGGCTGTTTCTTTAAGCTCTGAAGGGAGATGTGCATTCTCCCTCCATTTAAGCTCTACATCCGGGCTACCAGATCCTGCCCTGACTTGATGCTCTCCAGATATCTTTATAGGCAACCCTGTAACTCTATCCTTATTCTTAATATCTGGTGGGTTATACGTCCTGAGCCTTAATCTACCACTAATATCTACAGAAAGAATAGCATAGCAAACTTCAACCTTAGCAAGAAAAGTACCAGCATAATCCTCCGGCACCTCCCCTACTAAGAATACCCCTTCTTCGGTTAACTCTCCCTCGATGTATAATCTCTTATACTCAAGCAGACGCTGCATTGCATTCTCAAAACTCATATCAGCCTTCTTTCATTGTTGGGGGCTCTACCATTAAGTACGCAGATTGTGTGCCCTTAAAAGCAATCACATGCGCATTTTTAAAACCATCCTCTATCTTAGCAGCATTGCTTATGTCAAACTCCAGCTTATACCCTCTAAAGGATATAGAGTAGGAAGCGTGTACCACCCCATAAACCTCAATTACCTTACTGCCCATACCTACTGCTACAATCTCATCCTCCCCCACTATTCTAGGTTTAGGATTCTTGTAAGTATGTTCATTTAACCAGTCCACGTCTACCACTCTATCTCCTGGTTTGGCAAAGCTGGGAGATACAGAACTTCCCCATTTATTCCAAAAACCACTTACCCTACGAACATCAACGCGACTACTTGGTTGGTAGTGCATATTAACGCTGGTAGATCCACTGAAGGTGAGTACGTCCTCTACTTGTTCGTTGCCATCCTCAGTACCATCCCTAGTTAATGTACCATTGGATATGTGCACAGATGCTGATACATTAGGAATAACACGAACTTTACACCATGCGGATAGGATATCACCTGAAGTAGAGAAACTAGACACCTTGGGTGGGTAATCTTTATTCAGCTCTATCTTCAATGAGGGTAAAGCTGCTTCCTGCGCCCTCTGTACGAAAACCTCTACCTCTCCACAATCCGGAGGACTTAGAGTAATGTTAGCCGTTGCGCCGTCTGCGAAATTGACTGCAACTATAGTGGATTCGCTGTACCCGCCTGTCGTCATAAAACTACCAAGGGCGGAGTACGTAGCCTTGCATGGGGTTCCTGAGAACTCAAAAACATAAAGCTGGTACGGGGCATCGTACCTGATCTTTATTAATCCATACCCTTCCTCACTCGACCTTATCACATTACGAACGGCATCAAAGCTAAAAGAAACCGTAATAGCTTCTCCATCCTTGTTATAGAATGTACCTACTTGCTGTATTATTACATGCTCCCCTTTGACATACCCTACGCCTACTTCCCGGTTCCCAGTAAAGACGTGAGTCTCCTTCACATGCTTGTAGTCTACGCCCCGTTTCGATAACCCCCCGGAAGTCTTTAAAATCTGATCCGGATGTGCTGGGTACAGGCGTAGGAATAGCGTGTGATCCTCATCTGTGGTGCGTTCGCTATCCTGCTCCCAGCGAAGTGCTCCGGTTTTATCGTCATCAAAACTAACAACAACCGACGATTGTAAAACGTCTGACATGTATCACCTCATTTGCAATCAATTTCAATCGCGGGTTTTATGCGCTTTCTCCATCTATACCCACGATAACGGAATCGCCAGAAAGGGAACTTGCGCCTGCTGGAACGATCCGCTTGTACCATACGGGGATAGCACACGGAGAGGTGGTGAAGGTTATGGTATCTCCAGACGCATAAGTACCACTGTACCCTGCGGCATCCATGGTGAAATACGGTTTGCTGTAATCAGCGTTATTCGGTTGTAATGTGCTGGATGTATTACCAGAACCTACAGCGCCTAAAGTGTCACCAACCAAGTCAAATGCGGTACTTGAAGTGAAAGTTAGAGTCCAGCTCTGCTCAATACCTGAGATATGGTCTACCAATATAGGGTAGGTAGTATCATCATAGTCACCATCACCGGCTGTAGTTACTACAAAAGAACCATAAGCAGCTGCAATATCCCCCTCTTCCATCACAGAAGAAACTCTGGTATCTGCGGCTGCGTAAGCGTTTGCCAAAGCCGGGGTAAAGGCAAGGGTGGCAACGTCCCCAACGTACGTGGCATCAGCTGTTAATGTGACATACTCCTCATTTCCTGTAGCATCATCCACGTCATCTTTGTCGCTAATACGAACTAGCATGCCGTCTTTGAAGTAATCCAGTGCGCTATCCTCTGTCATTACATCAACAGCGGTAACTGCGGCCAATACATCCGCATTAAGGTCCCCACAACCATACTGCTGCTCTGAACCAGTAATAGAGGACTCAGTGTCTGTCTGCGTACCAGGAAAAATAGTAACGCTATCATCGCCTGGGGTGAAGGTTTCGATAAACACCCGAGACCTTATTAGGGTTAGATCGTCATCATTGGCTATATGGATGAATACTTTACGGTACTTAGTAGATCCTGCCGTGCGTTCTGACTGGGGCACGTCTGGCCATATGTTATTCTTTACGCCGGTAACGCTCTCTACTGCGGTTAGTCTTCCACCGTTAGAGCCTGCATCCGAACGCTCTTGTGGCTGACGCCATATCATTTCTGAGGATAATATACTCATGATGTCTCCTAAACAGTCATTAACTTAATAGTTGCGGTGTAGTAGCCTGCTGGAGCCTGTGCCCCTATTTGGTTTAGTGGTTCCGCCTCAAAAGCAGGTCTCTCATGGTGTCGAAACAACACAGAAGCGGTCATAGAACCTACGGTTAAGGATAACACAGATCCAGCTTGGTTAGCCAGCACATGTATCGCTTGTACTTGGGCTTTGGTTAGCCACCCTTGGGCTTCGGTAGCCACCAAAGTAATTGGTGTGCCTCGATACAGATCCTTAGATATGACTACCGGGGCTCCTCCCAGAGTTCGTTTAAAAGTCTGAACTACCCCCTGACTGGTTTCAAACTCGTCAACCCACAACATGTGGTTACTGAGTGTGACCCCACCTAATATAATAGCCATGGTTAACCTCTATCCATATTCTTAAAAATACTTACAAGCTCTTTAGCCTGTTGCCTCTCCCCGTACAGGGTAAACTCTTTGCCTCCGAGATTCAGGGTAATGCTACCTACGCTAGTACCACCGTTTTGTGCTCCCCCACCTGCGTATGCCGGTAGGCCATTCTTGATCTTCTTGCCTCTACCGCCTCTAGCCATATTTTGCAGGCCTGCAAAGAACCCAGAGCCAAAGAAACTGGTAGTAAGAGCATCCATAACAAACTCGCCATTAGACAACCATGCGGGTATCGAATCACTAGTGCCAGAACCAGGGCCGCTAATATAACCACCTCTGGCGCGTTGCTCGATTGTCTTCCCTGTCGGACCTACCAAAGTTTTCAGATGTGCTTTTTCTATATTCAACTCCAAACCCTGTATTTTAAGTAGGTGCTTCTTAATGGCTACAGGATCTGTCTTGGCCTCCACCTCTATTTCGGGTTTTGTTTTCTGTGCGGCCTCTACTGCTGCTGTCACACTCTCAACAATAGCTCCTGGACGTACACTCATTTCTACATCCTTAAACGCCCCACTAGCCTCCAACAAACCTCTACTAAGAGACTCACGTACGGCTACATGAAACCCATCAAGACCTTCTACCGTGCCTTTCCTAACTTGATTAGATAGATCTGTTACGTCTATTTCCTGCGCTGCATCATAAGGATTACTGGCTGCTGTATTCAGCTCCCTAATAGTAGACTGTAAACCTGTGGCTGCTCCTTTGAATACTGTCTCTGCCTTGTTTAGTATTTCATCAAAATTAGAAAAGGTGGAACGCATGTTATCTACTACGCCTTTCGCTTTCTCGAAGGCATTAACGATTCCTTGCGAAGCTTTAGCCCACTTCTCCGCTGTCTCTGAAGCTGATTTATCTGCTGATTTATTGGCGTTCTTAATACCATCCCCTAACTCTTTACCCACCTCCGTTGCCTTACTAACCATATTAGTTATTTCAGCTTCGGTAAACTTGAGTGATGTTTTACCAAAAATATTAACAGACTTCAACTCCTGCGCTTCACTTACCACTGCTAGCGCCTCATCCATATCTTTTTTGGATTTATCCTTAAGTGCAAAAAACTTATCTATGTCTCCAGCTTTGGCTGCTACATTAGCTTCTTGCATTAACTTCTTGGATCTCTCCAGTAACAAGTTATAGCGCTCGGTTATGTTTGCGGCTTTGAGGTTAGCAGTTTCCTTAGTGTGCTCATTCTCCAGGTCTGCAAGTTTCTCCTTTTTCTTGTTCGTTAGATACTTAGCGGTTGACTTGTCCGCAATAGCAATACGTGCATCGTAGAACTTCTCAATCTCTGCCTTACGCTCCTCGTACTCATCATCCAAAGTTTCCAATTTGCTGTCTATCTTAATCTCCATCTTAAGTTCAGCAAATCTAGTTTTGAAGTTAACTGCAAACTTGGCTATTTTAGCATTAAGAGCGATCACTTCATTAGCCGTATTGTTAAAAGCAGACTTAGCTTTCTTGGCGTAAGACTCCGCTGCCTTACCGATTAACTCATACCCTTCTTTCAGGTTCTTCAGCTTTATGTAATTAAAAACAGCAACATTCGCATTCTCTCGCATCTGCTGGGCAATCTGGTCTCCGTACTTAAACTGAAGATTCGATATACGATCTGCATAATCCTTAATAGCTGGATCACTCATCGCTTTTACCTGATTAGCCAGCATAAGCTGGTTACCTGACATCCCCTCCCGTAGTTTAGCCTGCTGTGCTATCCACCCATCAGTTTTTGTTTGTATGATACTAATCTGCGTTGCGACCTCTTTAACTCTTTTCGGGTCATACCCATCCGCATCTACATCCAGCTTAGCGAGAGCTTCCGACTCCTTCTTTAGATCTTTTACGGTAGTTCGCGCTTCTCTCACCGCGCCTTCTAGTTTAGCATAGGCTGCTGTCTGTTGATCGAAACGCCTTTGTATTTCAGGGGTAGTGAGATCCTTAAGATGTGCCTCGGCCTTGATTAGACTTTCAGAATACGAAACTAAAGATTTGGAAGCCCGATCATACTGACCGTTGGTTGCGGCCAGTTTCTGCTGTGCCGCCTCCAATTGTTTGTTCATATCCGCCAACTGCTTCTCTGCAGTCTCATCGAACTTTAAGGAGCCTGCAAAAACCCGATCCTTCATTAGCTTAATAGAGGCAGATAATTCCTGTACCTTAACTTCTGCTGCATCCATGGCTGCTTTGTATTTACCCAGATCTCCACGCATATACTCTATAGCAGCATCCCCAGCCTCTACTGCATTACGTAACTCCGTAAACGTCTTTACCAACCCCTGTGTATCCTTGATAGCATCCTCAGTACTTAGATTTACATAATAATCAACTTGACGATCTGCGGCTTTGGCTGTGCCATCTTCTGTGAACAGAGTGTCTATCTTTTTCTGGAACTCCTCAAAATCTGAATACGCATCCGCCTTGGCCTTTGCGGCTTTACGATTAGCAGCTGCACTCAAGCGTTCGTACTCTGCGGTAGTCTTATCTGTAAAACCAAGAAACTCCAATATCTCATCCTTGAATGTGAGAAACAGTACCGAAGCGATAGCTAGGGTCTGTCCTACTGGACCCAGTGCAAAAGCTACAACCGCACCCAAACCAGCAAAGGCTGCTCTTAAACCCAGCATAGCTTTCCCAAGTATACCCACTGTCTTAGTGGTCCCTGTAATAGCTTTCTGTGCTATCCCTGCGCTCTTCTGTGCGTTACCAAACAAAGAGCCTAGAACCCCTCCTAGACCGGCTGAACCGGCTGCTGCCGACGCTGTAGCCGACGTGGCGGTAAATGCGGCAACTGAAGCGCCTAACGTAGACATATACGCTATTAGTATTTTTACTTTTTTAATAACTGCACCAAACCCTACTGCCCACCCTATCAAAGTAGCCGCTACTTTGTATTGTATAAATAGCTTTATCCAATTACCAAGATTAGTCCACTCTACGTTAAGATTCGCAACCCAACGAACTGCGTCACCAATACTACCTATCATGCCAGCTAAGCCTTCACCCAATTTCTGGAAATAAGCTATAACTTCTTCATCCCGCAACGCGGCGGATAGTTTCTCTATGTTTGCTACCAGTATAGGTAGTACTCTGTCCCCGGCCTCGATGGCCAATCCAGCAAAAGAAGCTTTTAGTACATCGGTCTGTTTGACCACAGTACGCATGATGCGTTCATACTCAGCTACGGAAGATGTGCCTTCCTCAAATCCCTTATTTGAGATCCGCTGCATCCTGTTAAGAATTGCAAAATCATTAGCTGCGTCGCCTACCAGCTTAGAAGCCAAGGCGTATAATCTACCAGAACCAAATAGTTCTTTAGTGAGTGCTGCGGACTCTGCCGATTCCATCTCAGCAAGTACGGCTAATACCTCTTTAAGAGCCGCAGTTGAGTCGTCCTTGACCTTACGTACCCAAGCTGACTGGGTGACCCCCATAGCTGCAGAGAATTTCTTACCTTCAGCAAGTAGGTTACCCAAGAACTTGACTAAGCCTGTACCTGCCTGTTCATTTGGGACACCAACTTGTCGTGCGGTAGCTGCGAGTGCTGCAACGTCTTGCAGAGATGCTTGTGACGTGTTGCCTACCCGACGCATGATATCGATAAGGTCGGTACCAGATGCTACGGAGTTGTTAGATAGTTCATTGATAGTAGAGAAGACTTTCTCCACATCCCCTACGGCTGTTCCGAAGATGGAACTGATCTGGGCTCCACCTGCCGCAACAGCTTCTACAGATAACCCCAAGGTCACAGACGCCCTAGCTACGGATTCTGTGAATGCCTCAATGGAAGCCCTGCCTTCATTACCTAGACCTAACTGTCCTGCGATAGCTGCGATATTGGCCAGCTCTACGGCGGACGTACCCAGCTCCTTAGACATGGTAACCAAGGAACCGGATAGCCTTTTGATATCCTGATCTGCGTAACCTGTGGTCTTAGCCACATCCGCCATAGCTCTTTCAAATTTGGCGGCAGATACTATAGGGAACAAGACAGTCTTGAGAGTAGCTAGAGCAGCTGATATGGCACCTACCGTTCTGATAACGGATGATTCAAAACCCTTCAAAGGTCTCGAAGCATTGTCCCTCATCCCTACTCTAATATTGAGATCGACATTCTCAGCCATTGCTGTCTCCGCTTATATGTTTTATGTAACTCTCTATGCCATCCTTACCGAAGACCCCTGCGATAGCGCCTGCTGTGTCCATCACCAACATCTTACGTTCCCGCGTTCTTCTCCTTTCTTCCGCTTCAGTGTATAACCAAAACTTATCCATCGGCAGATTAAGGACACCCTTCTCTGGCATACCCCCGGATACTAAAATCCAGATGCTGTCTACAAAAGCCTGTCCTAGATCCTGGCGTACTGCTAGCTGCTTTGGTTCGTCTTGTTCGCCGGGACGTCTTGTAAGGCGAATGGGACGAGGGGCAGTACGCTCTGCAAGAAAAAATCCTTATTCAGATCTACGACCTCCATAACAACTTTAATGGTATCGTCCAACTCCAGCTCTACAAACTCCTCATAACTCAAGCTGCATAATTCTGCAGCTACAATAAACATCCTGTCCGCTCCTTTTGAAATCAATTGCAAAAAGAAGCCAGCATCATTGCTTATCTTGGGCACATCTCCAAGATTCTTAATACCCATCTCTTCCATGACAAAGGTAAGGAACTCCAGAACCGTGCCTACGTTCTTGGCCTTACATTTATAGACCGTTACTTTCAGACCACTTTTAAGACTAAGCGTTACGTTGCCGTCCTCCCCTATGATTCTTGCTGTCTTGGCTACATCAGCTAACTGCCCATCTTTCTTGGGGGTAGCTTTCTTACGTGTTCTTGCTGTTGACATAATATCCACCTATCACCTTGTGTATGTAAAAAGGGGCCATACCCCGTGTGAGATACGGCCCCGTGATTATCAACATCCGTACCGCTAGTTAGATGTTAATCTGACGGAAGAACTTAGAAGAACCAGCCTGCAACTCATCGTACAGAACGGAACCGGTCAACTCAAAGCTGGACAGCTCCTCATTGATAAGTCCGTAACCGGACAGTGGGTCCAGATTGGCTTTGAAGATATCCACAATTACTGGAGCATCGTCGATAGTGTTAAGACCCTCAAAACGCAACCAACGCTCCTGACTGGTTTCGGTAAAGGCATCCACAACCGTATTTGCTTCGTAGTCGTAGCTGGTGATATGCAGTTCATCCTCATCTGCGATATTGACAGTAGCGCTACGTGCGGTCTGCTCGGCATCGGAGAATACGGTTACTGCGCCAGTCTCTTCGTTTACCCAACCATTGAGTGCGCCACCCGGTACTGCGGTAGTACCTACGGCAGTGCCAAACTCATAAGTAGTAGTCTCTCCGGAGTCTTTGATAACAACACTGCTTACCCGTGGATAAGGTAGTGCAGAGATAGAATCTAGATATGCAGTAATTACTGCGGTCTCTGCGGTTCCTGCTACGTTAGCAGTGGTTTGACCCCAAAGGGCTAGTGCCAGATTAGCTGGGGACATGTCTTCCATGGTCATGGTAAACGTGCCTTTCTTTTCCTGAACAATAGTCAGGTCAGTGGCGCGTTGCCCGGACATGGATTCGGTATGCTCGAACTTGGTGATCTCCACCGAAAGTTCAAGAGTTGGTACATTGCCCAGAGCGCGAAACCCTTTAGGTGTTCCATCAGCGTTTCTCTCTGCGACATACAGTCGGCCTTGGCCTGAATAATATTGACTCATTTGTAGTCTCTCCTACGTAGGTGATTTGCCAGTAACAGGAATATCGGTTTCCCACATCTGGCCATATAAGATCGCACACTCCACCTCACTTTCTAAAGGTAGCTCACCAGTGAATCTCCATGGCCTGCTGTTTACACCCTGATAGCCTAACACAATTTGACGTACTTCATCCAGTAAATTCGTTGCAGTAGGTTTTCTGTCCACTTCGGACGCGTACTTGTACTCTATCCCAATAACCACTACGAAGCGCAAAGTAACGATAGAAGAACTTTTATACGCTTTATTGGTAGCCTGCGCACTGTTCTCCTTCTTAAATGCTCCTTCATAGCTTACTCCTGCTAGAGGAAACCCAATGCTCTTACTGATTTGCGTAAGTTCATCGGTGTTAAATACCGAGTACCCCTTTACACCAATACTAGGAGCTGTTTGTACCAACCCCACAAGTTCGGCGGTGAGTTCTTCAATAGTAGCTATACTCATCACGCTCTCCCGAGTTCTTTTAATACAGTAGACTTGACTAGCAAACCTATCGCTTTCACGTCTTCCCTACCTACACCCATAAACTGTCTACGAGGTATAGGTATCCCTTGTCTGTTCAACCCGCCCCGGTTGTGTAGCTGGGCACGATCATAGGCTTCATGCCCTTTGCGTACGCCTATAGTAAACCCGCCTCCCCCAGTACTTAAGAGACGAGACAGTACGGTATCCTGTCGCACAATCTGAACAGCGTTTGCCATCGCCCCAGTATCGTATAGCGCCTGGATTCTGCTACGATTACTCTTACGTCTACGTATCGTACTAGGTTTCACTGGTTGCCACGCTCTACCTTGTGGGTCTTTTTGTGCGGTAGGTGTTGATCCTTGTGGCTGGAAACGCCCCTTTACTCTTTCCAGTAAATACGCTTCTATTCTGCCCTGGCCTAATGCTTTGTGAACGCCTACCCCTACAGCTGCTACAACCTTACGTAGCCTACCTAAACCTTTAACTACTGCGTTAAACTGTATATCGGCCATGCCTTACAGAATATCCCTACGTACAGGATAGATCCCCTCATACGGTGTGAGTACGTACTCATTGATCTGAGAGTAGATGATACCCACCAACGCCTTGCTGCGATCAGCTTTGTCTTTAGAGGGAGTGTCAGTCTGCGTACGTACGATGTACACAGCTGCGGAAATCGCTGCTTCTCGAAGCCAGTCTGGAATATCGCTGCTCCCATCCTCAAACCCTGCGGAATACTTAACCGCAAGGGTGGAGTATCCCTGGTCTGGCTCTTCTAAAACGGTTAACTTACCTGTGCGAGTATCAAGTATTATCTGGTCGCTAGCGACAAGTGTACCGTCTGCTATTGACCGTATAGGGTACTCGGATGTGTAGACCTTAGCGATACCATCCACAAACCCCTGTGAAAGCCACAAATTGAACGGCTTAAAAGTGTCATAGCGCCCTATCGAGTAGTCGTAATAATCGATACGATCTTGGGCTTTCAGAGAGGTTCGTATAATACTTTCTATGAGAGTGGTAGCCCCCTCTAGCGCGGATTCCATGACGCCGGAGTCAGAACAGCCTATGGACCCAAGCTTATTGAGTCTGGTCTGTACTTCTACGGCAGTTGCTAACTTCACGGTCTTCTCCTAACTAGAAGGGGTACACTGTTTCACTTAACGGGCGCGTCTGCGTCTGCGGCGTGTCTGTGGGTGTGTAGCACCTCCCCCATCTTCGCCTCGAAGACGTTTAGCCTCTGGAGAATCATAAGGGACGAACATACTACGCTCTACCCCCAAACCATCCTCATACATCTTGCCCAGAGCGTACTCCAAGGCCTTGCCACTTAACTCTAGAACCTCACCATGTGTGATAGGGTCCTCTTTAATGACACTGGCCAATAGATTCTTACGCCCGATCATCACCAATTTTTGTTTACGTACCGCCATGTTTCACCTCATACCTGTTGTTGTTGGAATTGCAGTTAACTGCAAACGCTTAAGGTTGCGCGTTAAACCAGAACAGGATTATCTGATTAGTGATACCTGTAGACTGGACCTGACCATCGGCATCGCCACCCGTCAACGTAGCATTGTCTGCAGTGATCTGCGTAGAGCCTGCGATGGTGAAAGCGTTACCTGCTGTACCTTCTGTGTTTGCAGTAATAGTAACCACTGCGGCGTCGGAAGTAGCGAAGAAGCGATTAGCTGCTCCTGGGGCACCCTCTACTGCGTTAATGGCTGCTGCCAGATTAGCTGCTGAGATAGTATCACTGGCTCCTACATCTACCTCTGTGTGTGCTACGCCTGGAGCGTCCTTGAAGGTGTAGACCACGCCCTGTACGGTTGCGGTTTCGTCTTCAACTACAGTGTCCAGGGTCAACGTACCGTTAGCACGAAGATCCGTAATAGACATAGTACTGGTGATGTCTGTGATAGTACCAGCATCGTTGTTTAGAGCCTTAAGGATCGTATCGGTGTCGCGGATGGCAGATACTTCAATATTGGTATCGGCAGTAGTACCAACCAGCAATTCGATGTTAAGTCCCTGAAGCTCCTTCAGTGCAGGAAGTGGATCACCCGCGATGTTGAATTGTTTTAACATATCATCTTTCTCCTGAATCGTTTGAGACAACCAAAGGGGCCGAAGCCCCCTTAGTCATTTCATAGCGCCTTAAGCACCTATGCTGGTGTACTTGACAACGGCGTCCTCATCATCCCAGATGCAATCCACGCGAGTGGTCAGAACGATGATGATCTGGCGAGAGCGAATATCCCGATCAGTTTCGATCTGGATGTTACGCTGAATGCCGAACAGGATGTTCTGTGGGAAGGTAAACAGACCGAAACCGGAAGGCATCAAAGGAGCCTGCTCTACTGGTACGCCATGAACTACCAGCTCACCGTTGCCGGTCAAGCTAGAATCACCATAACCGGTTGCACGCTGTGCTACACGGGCGCGATACTTGATAGTATCAGGAACGGTCATGAAGTGCTTCAGTGCAGCCAGATTACGCAGATACTTCTGGGGCATAGCCAGCATGCCATTAGCGAAAGTAGCTGGATGTACGTTGCTGTTAAGAGCTACGCCATCAATATCTAACTGGGCAGATAGATCAACCTCATTGGATACGGCAGTCTTCAAGAGACCATCGTTCAGAGCGAGATACGCATCACCAGAACCGGTATCAGCAGACAGAGCCCACTCTTCCAGATCCTGGGCAGCACGCTCTGCAATAAGGCGCATTACGTGATCCTCGAAGGACTGACCCTCGATATTATCTTCCAGGAGTTCGTAAGGCAGATGAATTTCAGCCATGATCTCCTTGGTGTTCAGCTCGATCTGCGCAGTCGTAGGCGCGGAACGATCAGCCATTGCGAGATACCGATCATTGGTACCGTCATCGTTGGCGTGTGGAGGAGTACCCTGTGGTGCCGCTTTCATAATGCGGGAACCGAAACCCAGACGATTAATCTTACGGGTCGGTGCAGCCATACGGATAATACGGGACTGGTTCAGAATAGTAGGCTGTTCCTGTACCATATCGATAAAGGTGTTAGCCTGCTCTGGGTTCAATATACCACCATTGGAGGTCAGGTCCGAAAGGGCCAAATCCGCACGTTTGGTGAGTTCTTTGTTACTCATAGTCATGTTATAGATCTCCTAAAAATTACATAATGTGAAGTCGAAAACCACGCTTACTGAAAGCGATCTCCGAACATACCGGTAAAACAGGTTTCCCCGTCCTTCCTCTTCACCAACTCACCGTCCTCCTCATCTAGATCAGAGGAATCATCATCGTCTGAGCGGGACACAGTAGTAGTGCCGCCCAAGTCTTCGACTTCATCTTTCAGGGTACCAACAGACCGGGTAATCTTCTCCAAGGCTTGTCCCTGTTTCTCAATAGCGCCAGCCAGAATCTTTAGGCTCTCGCTGATCTCACCAGATTCGTCGGAACGGGTAACAGTCTCCTCACCCTTATCGTCGGAACCATCCTCACCCTCACCATCTTCATTACGGGCTACGTTCTCCATTGCGCTAGTCACAGCTGCGGCTACCACAGTCTCCAGATCCTTACGGGTAACAAATTCGCCACCCTTATCGTCGTCCTGAGTAGTATCGGTGCCCTCAGTGTTATCGACATCCTGGTTCTCAGTACCGTCTTCGCGCTTAACGGTCTTGCCTTCTTTACCTTCGTCGTTCTTTGCCATGTCACTGGTCTCCTGTTTCGATTTGCGATCAGCCCGAGCCTGTTCGATCACGCCGTTTGGCAAAGCATCGATAAGTCCGGTCATATATGTTACGAACTGGTCACAAGCATTCTGGACCAGAGACTTCCTATCGTCAAGGGGCAATCCTGAATAAAGTACGACATTCTCTAGAACATCGCGTAATACCCATATGGCGTCCCAGGACGCATCGGAGAATGCTGGGTCTGCAAGCGCCGTACCGAAATTGAGATGACCCCAACCCCAGTTACCATACGATTGCTCAACCACAGAGCGGTATACCTTGGTAGGTACATCATTGTCTGCTGTCTTTGAGACCAGCCCGGTGACGCCTACGTCTAGTCTTACTTTACGTACTTCTGTACCCTCGGGGACATCATGGCGTGTTACCGCTGTGCCGCCCTCGAACGATTCTACCCCACCTTCTTTGAAATTGATCTCTTTGTCTTCAAGCCACTGCTTTACGGCATCTACTCCTACGAAATTCTCATCGAATTCGAGCCCGACCAAAGTGACCCCTGCTACCGACTTATCGGATCGGGTGATTGCGGCGGCGGAGACAGTAGCGGTATATCCATTACCTAGCTCAATAGGCACTCCCTCTACGTCGTCACTGTCTTTACGTTTAGCATAGAAGTCGCCATTATCATCTCTGGCAAGTTCGTAGTCGTCTCCCAGACTAAACGAAGCAAACAAGTCTGCTGCATCTTCCTCAGACAACCCAGTAGGGAAGTCAAGAGATAGCAAAGAACCGTCAGATCGTAGAGCCTTGGACCGTACGCGAATGTTCCGGTCTTTGTGTGCCATAGTGCCCTCTTTTGTGTTATTACTGCGGATGATCTTGAACCCGGTTCGATTAGCCGGGGAACCTACCAAAGAGAGGTATTCAGGTTCGACAAGTTCCATAATTCCTACTTCACGCTGACCCATTATCTACCTCCCTTGCCTTCAACAAAGTTGTATATGTGACTATGCTCGAAAGCGGTATTAGTGAATGTATGCTGACTGATCACGTGACTGTGCCCGTTAGTGACTGAGGTGCCACCAAGCATAGGTCTACCATCGGCATCCAGCATAACAAAGAATTGATGTGTGTGTCCGTCATATATCTCTGGCTCAGTAGTACCGGATCTGGTTATATCTCCGGGTATATTCATATTGGCGTATATAATCTTAACGAACGCCTCATACGAGAAACCATTAATGTCTCCATCCAGTATCTGCTGCCATAACTCATCGTCGTTGACGTGGACAGCAACTACCCAAGCGCCTTCTATAAAATCAGGATCGCCTGGGCGTACTATGAAAGACTCTACTACGTACACCCTATCTGATACATCCAGGTTATCATGTTCCTGGTCTATTCCGAACCCCGCCATCATAAACCCATAGGCGAAGTCTTTTACCGACTGCTTGGTGTGGAAATCTCCGTAGACGTTTGGGGTATCTGGTATGATAACCTCCGCGAATGCGATTCGCTCAAACCCCTCTTCGTCTTTCCGTATAATTCTCGTCACATCATGGTCCGTGATTGAAATTGATTGCAAACTTCACGCAATTGTAATGCAGCTTGACAGAAACTGCAACTATTCTTGTCCATGCTCTACTGCATTCTCTCCAACTCCGGTCTCTCCGTTCTCTTCCCTGTCTTTCAGGTCTTGGTCTTTTTGGCCTTGTTCCCCGTCTTCGTGGTCACCTTCTCCGGTTTGTTGCGTGCTTCGTGCCATGATCTTTTGAGATAGCGCCATAGGCATATCCATCCAGTCTGCATATCCTGTTTCGCCCTTAGCCGGATACTGCTCCAGGGACAATTGCATGGTTTCATTGATAACCTCGATTGCTTTACGCGGAGTTACGCCACCCATCACATTGACGGCGGTCATGGTCTTTACGATCTGGTCTGGGTTGGTAACGCTTGGGCCTTTAGACTCCAGCTTTACTGTGGTGAGTCCCAAGCCACTAGGGTGATTCACAAAGTTTTTGTTCATGAACTCATCATGGGTTTGCCGTTCTGGTAGGAACACCTGGGTCTCTGCCAGATACGCTGATACATTTGCTGTAGCGAAAGTAACGTCCTGGGACAGGCCTATAACTACTGGGGGTAGACGGAAAGATGATCGTACCTTTGACATGTTGGATTCATCATACTCTTTGAACAAACCGTCGCTGGGTCTGGCGTCTGCCAGCTTCTCTATTTGCAGAGATACGGTACCCTTCTCATCCAGTCCTGTGGTCTCCGGAATGGCTTCTATCAGCATTATCTGATTCTGCCTATCTTTGCCTACTCCCTGTGCTTTCAACAGAGTGTTTAGATCTTGGAATGATTGACGTGTCAGCCTACCCCCGGCTACGGCCATAATCATTGGCGGGACAGTGTTGTCCTCAAAGTACCGCATATTAACTTCTTCGGCTTCCCGGCTACCTAGAATGGAAGGAAGCTGAGAGATCCAGCGTGGGAGCCCATAATTGTCTTCTGAATACTGGCGTTCGTGCAATAGCTCAGTCGCTCTGTGCTCTTTTCTTACCCGGTTACTCTTGCTGGAGTATCTACCATTGCGGTAATCCATATTGCGTGGATCTCCGAACTCCTTAAAGTACACCTTCTTACCGCCAATAATCTGCATATATCTGCGAAAACGCTTATGCTCTGTGATGGTACTACGTCTACCACCCCGTACCACTTTCGTGGTGACCTCAACGGCGTCGCCCGACTTCCTCATAAGGCGTATGTTGTAAGCCTTGGCATGGCGCAATAGAGACGGTCTCTTTTTGATATCCCGTATAACTTCTATAAAACCAAAACCATACCGTTCGTAGTCTGTGGTCTTCTTAGCCTGTACCCCAACCAGAGTCTCTTCAATATTGGGTGCATCGATGAAGGACTGCAGGATCTTTTTTTCTTCTGGGTCCATTGGAGTGTCTTCGTCTGTGGCTATCGGGCGATAACCAAAACGGGTAATATTCGTGGTCATGGCCTCCACACACTGGCGGAGTACATTAGACTGCTCGAATATGCTAGACAGACTGGTGAGGTTGTAGGGGGTAGCTAGTATAGCATCAGTAAGAGTGTTCTCTGCGAAACTATCCGCGTCTTCCGCCTGTCTGCTTATATCCGTGCGCTTCCTTTTGCCGATGGCTCTTACTTTTACGTTTGCGTTATCGTTACGTGTACGTTTTCTGATTCGTCTTGACATGGAGGTATCCTAGAATATATAGCCTTCATCACGGAGGACGGTGTTTAGGGATTCTCCCTCTGGTTCCACTCCAAAATACATGGTAATCAACCAGCCACCTTTACCTTGATTTTTGTTGTGTACTTCTATGCACACATTTTTACCTTTAACAAGATGCTTTACTCTGTCACGCAATCTGCCAGCTTCTGTATCTGGTCCCTCCTTGTAAGCGTCCGGCGTATCCACTCCATGGAGTCTAGCTCTAACCTTTTTGAAGAGGTTATCTACACCAAGATCGATCAGTATGATCATATCATCACCTGAGTGGACCTCCTGCACCTCTGCAACAAAGCATTGCATTCGATTGAGCATACCCCGTGTCTCCTAATCTTTTTATGTGGTTGACAATTTAACACAAACCGATTATAGAGCTTACAGGGCATGAACGCAAGGCAAAATAAAACCCCGCCGTAGCGGGGTCTGTTACGGCTACGATACATAATACACTAAGCAAGGCCTAAAACCTCTACATCGCCGGAAGCTATCCAAGTAATATCTGCTGCCAACAATTCTTGCTTGGCTTCGTTGTTTGCGCCTCCCAAGGCGTACTCGCCTGGATAGTTTTCGTCTTCATGACATCGCCACATGCACTCAAGATTCAGTTCCTTCCCTTCCAACTCTCCCACACTGGCCTTCAAAGGTCTGCCTTCATAGGTTGGTCGCATCTTCACCTTGCATCTGTATACCCTAAACCGTTCCATCTAGTTCTTCCCTACTTTTGCATGGGCTATCTGTATTCCAGTAGTAGCTTTTATATACTGCTCCTGGGTCTGTTGGTCGATATTGTCGAAATTGACTCCTATTATTCCATGAGGAAACAGTATGCGTATATTGTAGGGCATAAGCTGAAAGCCATGGCGACCCTGTTGGTCTTGCATGGGCATCATAAGTATAGGCTTCTCCAGATTGTACTGAATTACGTCACCTGTTCCTCCCTCGTCCACAATCTCTTCAAAATGAGACAGTACGGTCTTGCCATTCATAAGTTCAAAAAATCCAAACATGATTAACCTCTTTTCTTCTGTGCTTCGATACTACGGGAATCCATAACATTGGTCCCCATGCGGAATGGGTAAAGGGAGCATCCAGGTGCTGTACATTCAGCAACCTCTCTTACCGCTCCTCCCAAGCATTCAACACAGTGAGCCCTTATAGCTGTTATGGGGCTTTTTACTTTATCTTTGTATTTATTGATAATCCGCTGCTCTGCATCGCACTGACTCTCTGAGCGTTTTCCAGTTGCTGCTGCATCCGCTACTTCATCTTCAGATAGAATTCTTTTACGTACTCTCTTTGGCATAACTAATCCTCCTTATCGCCGTTGGCCATTTAAAATCCTAGAAACCTGTGAAGTCGATATATTAAAAATCTGCGACAGTTCTATTTGCTTTTTGGTTGCTGATAATACAAACATTTTATCCACCTGTTTCTGTATAACCTTGGATGAATGATGCGTATCGCCCCTTCTAGGGTAGACCTTAGCATGTCTGATTCTGTCTTCTACATTCTCTTCACGCGTTCCATACACTAGATTGGTAGATCTATTATCCATACTATCACCGTTTAGGTGTCGTGCTTCCAGACCTTCTGGACGGGGACCACGAAAAGCTGACAGAACTAAACTATGCACGGTATACCTTCCTTGCTCTCCTCCCCAAGCACACAACGCAACTGCTAAATAGTTCCTATAGGTACTTATAGGGTAGGGTTTCAACACTCTGCCCTTATACCTACGTCGATCTCCTCTTATAGTATAAAGTATGCGATCCAGGCTACGAACCCTACCCAGAGAAGATACCTCGTAAAGTCCTTCATACCCAGGTATGGATCTCCATTGTTCTCTATGCACTCTCTTCGGCATGTCGCACCTTTCTGACCCATACTGGGAGTTTTTCTGATTTCCATAAATACACAGACTTAGTGTTATCGGTGTACGCACATATAACATCATAATGTCCATGCTTCTTCACTATTTTCAAGTAAGCCGTGTTAGCTGGTCCTATACCTACCGGCATGCGTCTCCCCAACTTCTCCACTGCTTCCTGATCGAACTTAACATAAGCAAAACCTTTGCCTTGTTCTATGATAAGTACCACCCCGCTTAACGCTAAACCTTCTACTGGATTGCGTGCTGGGTGTATACCTAGCTTAGGTTCTCTTTTCCACAAATATTTTACCATCACTGAATCCTCTCATAGCCTATCGCTCTACTTAAAGTTTCCGTTACTGCTTGTCTCTGCGTATCGTTTACGTCCAAGGGGGATGTATCGGGTCTTCCAGGACGCCCACTCACTCTGGATAATGTAGGTAATCCTATAGATACTAAAAAGATACTTAAATCATAGAGAAATGCTTCTGTATCTGTGTACATCACCCAATGACGTAAATGGGGAGCCAGAGTATCCAATAAACGCTCCATACTGCTGTCCGTATCTTCTATCACCTCATAAGGCATATCTATAGTCATATCCCTAAATGTCTCTAAACCATTAAATGACTCGCCCACTCCTACTCTAACTATCTCCACTCTTAGTCTATACACATGTCTAGGAAGATTATTCTCTATCATAAATTGATGTCTATAACTAAACGCATGGCCTCTATTTAGTTCACCAACAGGAGCGTGTTGCCTAGCTGGGTGTCGTCTGGACTGGCTGTTTGTCATGGCTGCTGATTGGTGTTGTTCCTGCGCCCTACCAACACCTATACCTATATCCAGCCCCTTAGCATACCCCTTTTCGTACCCAGCTGTGTGAGCCGCATCTACAGCATCAGAGACGCCCTTATTCTGAGACATTTGTCTGCGAATCCTAACCCTTCTTTTTGAAATTGATTGCAATTCCGTACTCACCTGTTGTCTCCTTCGGATCTTGATCTTCGGCGGCGACGAACTCTTCTGGGTCTGGAGTTCACGACGGCGGATTTGCATAGCTCTTCCGAGTCCTGCAAAAGCTGCAGTTGCCTGGGCTGTGGTTGTGCCCAAACGTGCGATGGCAGCTCCGAGATTGGAAAACATTTCAGAATGGCTACTCTGCTGATTGTTTTCTTCCACCATGGTTCTGTCCACCCTTTGTACTTGGTTATCTTTTCCAAGGCTTCCTCTTTGTCATCCGCCTCCACAAAACAAATATCATGCTGCGGATCGTTAAAAGCTTTGGTCTTGTCTTTCGCTATTAGAGCTACCCACACCTCGCTCATATCTGTACTCCGGTAATCTTGATACGCTTCTTTACCACCTGTACTCTTTGCACAACATCAAGGGCCTCAATAACTTCTGCTACCGCATTTATATCCACACCTACCGGTGGTACTACTTCCATAACAAAACGCTTACGCCATTGCTGTGCATCAACCGTTTTGTTATACGCCCTGGTAATAGACACCCTGGTATTCAAAGCATCTCCTATAGCATCTATAACACACCCTGCCATATCTGCGCACTCTGACCATTTCTCCATTTGGCTAGGTTGGGTGAGCGGTGGTAGGTTACTCACGCCTTTATGTATTAGATCTCTAGCGTAAAGAAAACTTAACATGTGCGAATAGCGTGATACCCTTATATGCTCCAGCTGTCTGCGTCCCCCTCCATGGTATTGCGGCCAGCCTTGTCCTTTCCAATCGTGCTCCAGTGCGTGGTTATCCTTCTGGGTCTGCCTAGTGTCCGAGTTTTTGGAGTAAGTAAAATGATGAGGTTTGCGTGTACCTATATAACGATTCTCGTAAAACGCATTTCTGTAGTCATCATGAGTACTTTCCTGTAACTTAGTAGCTACACAGATCCATTCCGACTCCGCATAAGTAATCATACGGCTGTAATCGTACATATCGTCTATGTCATGGGCTACCCCAATTGGGGGTTTATGCTCCAAATCCCGGTGTACGCATATATCTGCTGCTGCTCCGTCGTCCCATCTGTGGTATGAACGCCTGTCAGGGTCCTGATACTTGACCACATGACGGCTTAATTCGGGTGATATAAAGCCGTAACTGGCTGAAATAGGGCCAAAATCGTCGCAAATTTGGTCTAAAAATACGCCTAAACCCTTCCCTTCAGCTAGTTTTTTACTCCATTTTGCGTCAAAACGGTTCCGAAACCCGTATCTTACGGCAGAATCGCAAACCATTAGATCTGAGAGTAGGAAATTGTCCGATATACGGGTAATAGTAGGGTCCAGGTAGCTCATCCTCGTCTCCTGCCATTTCTACGTGTTCTACGTGGGGGGCGATCACGCATAGCTACTGGGTCTATCTCTTCTACACTATCCGATACATTAGAGATGATATCATCACCCTCATCATCGTAATCACTATAATCATCAACGTCATCATCACTCTCTTCATAGTTATTATCGTTATCTAGTAAATTCTCTGTAGCCATGTTCACTATATCTTGTTCTTCTGCTGTTCTACTATAGTGTTTCATATTAGACAAAGCGCCTGACAGGTTATCTAGCAATTCCTGTAGTCTACTTCTGGTGGACCCGGTATCGCTTAGTGCCAGAGCTACTGTATTCTTAATATCCTCCAGTATTACTCCTGCTACAAACGTGTTTATCTGAAGCACGTCTATGGTATTAAGTAATGGCTGCAGCTTAAGATCGATCATACTCTCTACAGCCTGGAGATTAAGACCTTCGCCCTCCTCTGGCATTCCGCGTTTACGTCTTATCTTTATTGTATGCTTTCTGGAGCTGGACATGTCAGTTTACCTTCTTCATCGAATGTACGATCAGGGCATATATCGCGTATTGGGCATACGGTACAATCTTTACCCCCTGGTGGTGCACCTACGAACTGTGCTCGTATCTCCGCTATAGTTTGATGCATGTCTTCTGCTGCTTGTTTGAAATTGATTTCAATTTCATCGTCCTTAATCATGTCATTGTTGCATACGGTAGTGATGAGGGATTTCATAACAGTGAAGTAGTACAACTCCATATCGGTCATACCGGTGCGACTTATTACTGGGAACATGTGAACTGAAGCCGCACGCAACATATCCATCCATACATCTGGTGTTACTTTACCTGTCACGCCTTTTACTTTTCTAGCTATAGCCGTTTCTACTGCATCTAGTGCATCTATAACTTCTTTATCATTCATCATATTACCTACCTCTCAAATTAGCGGATAGTACCCTATTATACTAGGATACTACCCGCATTACTGCTACTTACACTGCTATAGGTGCCTTGATACCCGGTAGTGGATCGTAGTCCAGTACCTGGAGGTGTTCTGCGGTCATCTCAGCAATGTTCGTATGCGTCCCTACAATATCAAGTACGGGTAAGCTACGCGGCGTACGGGATAGCTGTTCTTGTACCTGTTCAGCATGGTTATGGTAGATGTGTACATCTCCGAGAGTATGAACGTACTCATCTGGTATATGATTTGTTACATGCGCAATCATCTCCAGAAGAATAGCATAGCTGGTGATGTTAAAAGGTACCCCCAGGAATACATCGGCACTACGCTGATACATCTGCAACGATAGTGCACGTAGAGGGATGTTCTCCTCTACCAAAAGATTATCCAGTTCGGATTCTTTGAGATGTATAGGAACGGGATCACCTGTGGATGAACGATTCACATACTCAGTATGTTTTTCCGGGATCGTCAATGGTCTGGAATATAGCTGGAATAGAAGATGGCAGGGCTCTAGCGCCATCTGATCTAGCTCGGCTACGTTCCATGCCGATACAATCATGCGGCGGCTGTCTGGGTCCGTACGTAGCGTCTTAATGACCTTAGCAAGCTGGTCAATGCCTGGATGTAGGCTACCGCGTCCTTTCGGCCATGAACGCCACTGTTTGCCGTACACTGGACCTAGATTCCCATCAAGATCTGCCCATTCATCCCAAATCGTAACTCCATTGTCATTCAAGTATTTGGTGTTGGTGCCGCCCTGGATGAACCATAACAGTTCATGAATAACGGAATGAAGATGGATCTTTTTAGTGGTTATGACTGGTAGACCATGACGCATGTCGAAACGAAGCTGGCGTCCAAACACACTACGGGTGCCTGTGCCGGTGCGGTCTCCTCGATCAACACCATTGATCATGATATCTGCTAATAGGTCTAAGTAGTTCTGCATGGTTCACCTCCTCATAGGGTTAATGTAATATCTACGCTAATAATATAATTATCTACTACACCGCAAGTACTGTGCGTTATAGTATCGGTAGTCATCTCTAACATCGCAGGTTTTACCTCGTTTGCAAGTGATTGCAAAATATTAGAGATTTGTACAGATGCGTCTTTTGCTCTTTGTCTTGCTTCATGTATCTCCATCATTCCTCCTGCCCAGCTTTATACGTCTGGCTTGATCCATCATAATGTCAGGTTCTGATGCTGGTTCTTTAGCGTTTGTAGAGGTACCAGAGCGCCTTACTACGTGCCGGGAGCCGTCTGGAAGTCTGATAGTCTCTGTTATTTCCTGCACTGATCCTGGTTGGGCTCTAGCACGTTCCTCTTGAAACCTTTCATATGAGGCGTTTACATTAGTGGTATTTGATGCACGTACCATACCGCTCCCACTCTCCTCTACTTGGCCAGTAAGGTTACTTCTAGTCTCTGCTGCCTCTCTTCTCTCTTTCTGCAGTTCCCGTACACCTAGGATTACCACCAAACCAAAGATATGGGCAGACGCTATCCAATACCAACCCATAGCAACTACAAAGGTTATCTGCAACATGTCCGTTAACATGTGATACCGTACCCACCATTTGTTACTATGTTCTGGTACTTCATCTGGATCATCTTTTAGTTGTGTCAATAATATAAGTACTGCGGTTATAAACATTAGGATAACCCAGAAAACTAAGACATTATCCATCCAGGCTATTTTCTCAATACCTGCTCCGTATAGGAATGTACAATAAACTACATCCATAAACAGGGCTTTATGCTGATTAACTGTTTTCACTTACGTCTCCTTACACGTCTGTTAGGATTCACTGGTGGTACCTTATGCCAAACAGTAAATAGATAGGGGAAGGTGTTTTGTTGATGCATCCGCCAGGATGTGTCTTTTTTAAATATAACCCCAGGCATTACGCATGGTACTGTTTCCCGTCTGTCTGTGCCTACGTATATAGGTGGCTTCTCTCCGTACTTTCTGTGTATGCGATAACAGTAACAACCGGATGGTGCTTTAGAATACTCAAAAGGCAGGCCTGTTGCTGCCATTCTGATTAAGTTACCTGGGTGATCCACGGCATGAGCTATCGGGAACGAGATGTAATAGTAGTCATCCTGGGGGATGTAAAACTTACGGTATTCTAGGCCTATATCGTCCCCTACTCCCTTTGGGAAAGGCCATTCTACCTCTGCATCGACTCTACGACGTCTACGCCTTGTAGGCTTCTTATCTGTGGTCTTGCGAACTCTTACTGGCATAGTATCCTGTACTCCTATCACCTATCTATCCCTATTAACTATCATATTTATAAAACCATCTTTATATGGCCCCTTTCGTACTTTAGTCCGTCTTTGTTTTAGCTTCTTACGCATCTTTTCGCCACACTCTTGGTGTATATGCTTTTTTGTGCTTTTACCACACGCTACGCATATACCCTTGGGTGCATCTCGTGCTTTAAACGGCATTGCGTACTACCTCCATAATAGCTTTACACTACTTAAAGATCTACTGGAACAGAGAATATATCGCTTACCTTTAGTGTAGCTGGTTTCACTGTTCGTGCAGATGTTACGCCCCTATGATTCGTAGTGTGTATAGTCCCTGTTATGGTCATAGTACATTCCTCGCCAGACACATCCATTTCCATGATTCGTGTTTGCACTACAATGCGCGTAGGTGCTTTATCTTTTTCTTCTTGCAAAATTCTGCAGGTCTCTAATGCTGCGTCCAACTGCTCCTTCAGCTTGTCGTGCTTTATTTGTAATATCGATAGACGCTGTTCTATCGGGGTTAACCCGTTCAATACACGCTTTACTCTTATTCGCTGTCCCATTTACACCTCCTACCCTAAAGCTACCACGTTCCATTATTCCTATAAGGGTTCGTTCCATTTCTCCACCATCAAAATCTCTAACATTTACGTATACTTCATCCTGTACCCCTTGCTCATTGTTAAACACCCCAGTTCTATTACCGTAAATATCTAACATAAGATGTTCAGACATTAACATCTGTCTCATATGCTGCCAAGAATAAGCAGGCTTATTTTCAATCTGATTTACTAATCTCTTCTTAGCTAGAACCAAGGTACTGCTTGAAGTTGCAGCAAAGTCTATACCGGTAAATACAGGTAAGGAACTTGGCTGTATTTTCTTCCCTTGCATTAGGGCGGTAAGCAACTTATCACGTACTTTTATGTCTCGCCTGAGAGCCCTCGCTATTGCGATCTCTACCTCCATTCGCTCTTTGTACGTATTTGCTGCAGCCTCTGCTTCTTTAACTCTCTGTTGCACGATTTCTGCTTGCTTGTTAAGGGTATCTATTTGCTTGTTCAGTTCTTTATTGAAGCGTTCCAGTTCTTCAGCAATATACTGTTCTGCTTTGATCAGGACTTCACTCTCCGCCTCTCTGAAACCCTGCTGGTATCCAAGCTTAAAAGACTCTGGATTTACAGTATTAGCGTGCGTAGTTCTTTGGATTTTAATGCGTCTCTTGTCACTCATGGGTAGTCACCTTTGGGCATGTATCTGGATCTACGTACATTTCCTCATCTGCAAAAGGATCTACTGCAGTGTACGTTAGACCAGATGCTTTGATCCGGCGCTTTCTTGCCCTGTCTGCGTTAGTCCCAGGTTTTCCCTGATTCTGTTTCGTTCTTCTTATCTGAGACTCAAGCACTTTAGTTTTCTTTTCCAGGTAATCGATTCTGGCGTCCTTTTCATGTAGGGTAGCCTTCAGCTCTGCGATCTCCCCACGTTTAGTGATCAGCATTTTCTTCTCGCCCACAGCATGCCCTTTGGTAAAACCTTCGGCATACAGATCTACCTCTCCTGGGCTCCTGTTAACTCTGATACGTCTTTTCATAGCGTACTACGTTCAAGGTATCCGCAACGGGGGCATTGTTTGGTTATCTTTTCTCGGGGCATAATTAATGCAGTATCCTCTGTCACTTCACCTACTCTGGCTACATTATTTATGGTGTGCACTACAGATACATCTCCATCTTCATGGATCTCTTGTATAAGTACAGTAGTAGTATCTTCAAGATCTATACTTCCATCCTTCAATCTGAACTCCCATCTGTACTTGGACACAGAGTAGCGAAAACTCTGTCCTGTCTCCGTTAACACCTCAAATATTTTGCTGCTCATACATTTTTCCTCATCGTTACACCATGTGAACGCAGACTATCGATTTGAATCCAGCCATAGCTAGCGCTTGCTGCCCGTTAAGAGCACGTACCAATATTCCAACACCTTTCTTGGGTCTAAGGGTGTAGTACGCGAAGTACTTGTTTTCTTTTTCAGGTACAAATTTCTTCATGGCAGTTTAATCCTTCGTGGACTGTCCATACGCACACCATCTGTAGGTAGTTCTTTTTGGGGGCCGCGTTTAGCACTGGCATGTCTGGTACCTGTTGCATTTCCTGCAAAACGCTCTGCAAAAGCTGCAGCTATGCTTCTAGACACAGTATCGTCCTCTTCATAAGTAACAGCTTGAACCTGTGCTTCTAATAGTGCGTCTATATGTTCAAAGACTGCTCTGCGTGTTTCTTCACTAAACGACGATAGATCTATAGTTCTCGAATACATCCCTGGATCTGACTCATTCATATCTACTTGTGTGCTGGGAATCTGTTCTGCCAGTCTGTCATCAACAACCCATCCGTTTCCACATACTACACTCATTGCATCTATGATCCCTCTGTCGAATGGGTGCATAGTTTCGTATAACCGGTAGGCTTCACACTCCAGCTCCATGGGGGTTTTCTCCCCTCGGATTAAGCAACCCAACGCATAGTCATAACCATCACGTTGTGACTTGATGTCGCGCTCTTCTTTCCTGGCAGCTCGACTCTTTTTTGAGAAGTAGAACAGGTTCATACGCTGATGCGCTTCCATCCGCTCTGTGTCATCTTCATAAGGAACCAGTTGATATGCGCTACGTCTTCATGCACGTAGGGCTTCAATGAGATTTTCTGGGTTTTCGTGGGAATGTCGAATATGTGCGTATCTGGTAGAGCACTTATCCCCGTGTCGATCAAAGCGAAATTGGTTTTATCGGTAACCGGTATATTGGTAGATAAGATGGTTTCCATAGTATGCTGTTCACCTCCATCCGGTGTATGTATTGCTATACGTATCACTGTCCTCATAGCTCTTCCCCCGTTTTTTAAATTGACCCTTGATTAATGGACATTTCGCGGAACGTGAGCATGTTGGCGCGATACCCTATCCATTGACCCATACATTATATAACTACAGCATGTGCTTGTCAACGAATAATTCTATATGGCTGTATACGAATACATATAATTTTGGAGACTGTTTTTACCACATCCTATAAAATTGGGCGATATACCAGAACATGCGAATAAACATGCTAGGGTAATATTTGAAATTGATTGCAATCCAACAACTGCGACAGCCATTTTGATATGGGCATAGACAAATTCTATGGTCGATTATTTGTAAACACAATAGGGGTATTAAGAGAATTGTTATTGAATTTGTCTATACGCGCATAAAGCCTACCCGCATAGTAGCGAATAGACTTTAGTTATGTACCTATTATTGTTCTATATATCTATGAGACCATGTGCCATCCCGATCAAGGGATATAGTGACCTGTGACCGCTTAGGTGTTAGGTATATAGTGGTACCGTCGCCGTGTGCATCTGTTACCGTTAGCGTGGCGCTGTGGGGTTGTGGTGCCCGTCTCGTGGCGCTGTCGTGTGTAAGCATAGCGCCTAGGGTACCGATAGCTACTAGGTAGACTATAATGTGGCTTAATGGTGGCATATCATCCCCTTATAACATAGCCAATATAAGAACGACGGCAAAGGCAATCAAGAAGTACTTGAAATTGTTGGAGCTGGATGAGTATTGCATAGTGACCTCGTTTGGTTGGGTGGTGTTTCTTTGTCTTTCATTATAAGCATAGCAAACTAGGCAAAGAATGCCAATACCGTGTTTCTATGACCCTATTAGTTTAACTTGGGGCGTCCTTGCCCCGTGCCATTAACTAAGCTGGAATGTCAACCTTCTTGAACTTGGTTGAAGTTGCGAAGCGTGCGGTTTTCTCTTTCAACTGTCCCGCCTTGATTGCGGTCTCTAACGCCTTCATTTCGGCGGTGTCAACTTCTTGGCCGACGGTCGAACCATTGAGCCTACCTGAGAAGTAATTCCAACCCGTGACGGTTAAGCGGATGTTACCGCTTGCGGTCTCTTCAATGTTGCCGTTTTTGGTGTGGTGCGATATGGCGGTATTACTGGCGAAGAATGGGCGGATAGCCGACTTCTTTGCCTGTTTCCGTCCGCTTGTGAACATACCCGCAACGGATAGAACGGCAAGCATATAGGTAAAGAGGGCCTTGCCGCGTGGTGTGGCTTGCAAGGCATAGCGCTCTATTGTCTTAACCTGGGAAACGGCTTTAACCTGCTTAGTTGATTTCCTGGCCGCTTGTTTCTTTGATGCTGCGGTCTCGCTTACTTTGTTAGATGGGTTTTTCATAATGGCATCCTTTTGGTTGGTTAGTTAAAGATTATTCTCTAACTGTCTTAAGTATAGGCTGTATAGGTTTCTTTGCAAGCTGTATTTGCGATTATCGTTATACCGAGTTTCTATGACCCCATATATAAAACTTTGCAATTAATTTCAAATAAGGGCATTAGTAAAACTTTCCCTAGCTGTATTAATAGGAGCATAACTTTATTTTGGGACAATTTTATTAATGGGGTCATTAACTGGCTTTATGACTAGCAGGCAGACAGACGGTATTGTAAGGACAGTGCGGACAGGGTAGGGTATCACTCACCAGCCAGGACAGCAGCAAACGGTATAGCGCTCCAGTGCGTACAGACATAAGTATCAGGGATTAACGAAGATCTTCTATGTTTACTTCTACACTCAACATCTCTAGTGTGTCGGCCCGGATCACAACATTGAAACTGTTTCCTAGTGTTATTGTTTCAGCGAACTTTATTGCTTCCTGACCGCTACTAGAATTGGTAACATAATAATTACCGTCTGGATCCACTAATAAGTAGTCGTAATATTCCATAATAGTATCCTGGTAGTTTAATGCTTAACTGCGTTGGTACCTAGTTGCTCGCGACAATACTCCCTTCCCGCTTCTATATCTTCCTCGGTTATCATGCCGCCCGTATCAACAACCCATTCAATGTCTTGAATGTTCTGCGCTATAGTAGCGAACGGAATAAACGCCTTTGCTTTCATACCGCCTTGCTCATCCCAATAGTAGTATTCGCAATTGTCTTCCCCTTCGTCTGTAACTGATACGTGATAGACGATAAATAGCCTGCCCTTATATCTGTGTTGTTGTACTGGGTTATTCATGACGTTATCCGCTTATGTGGTTGGTTGGTATATTAAGTATCGTGTGTCACATGTTTGAAGTCAATTGCAATCACAAATTTATTTTAGGCAAAAAGAACCCCCAATGAAGGGGGCTAATGGGGAACCAACCAAGGTCCATGTGTTAATAGTAGACTAACAGAAGGTTTTATACAATAACTACTCTGTCCAACAGTTATCTTTAGGTGGCACATGCTTTCCCCGCAGCACATAACCTTTACACCAGCGACGTATCGTTTTAGCATACACCTTATGCACCAGAGCAGCAGCACCAGCCGTTTCGTATGAGATACCATCAACCCACCACAAAGTAGTTTTAGCAGATTTGTTCACCACGGCAGCACCAGGGGGAATAGCTTGACCGCATGTAGAGCAGACAGCAGATGAGGGTAAAGGGTAATCTGTGGGTTCAGTAGTGGGTCTACGCTTTCGTACTCTACGTTTAGATGCAGCAGCTATTCTCTTCTCTTCTTCTAATGCAGCACGCCTAGCTTCAGATATTCTTAACACCACAACATTCACCTTTGCAATCAATTTCAGAAACACCACTATACCATTGTGTCCACCCTGTGTCCACCTGTGTGTCCACTGGACACATACCAGTTTAGCAGGCAACAGTTACGGTGATAGGGCACCAGTGCGCAGGAGGTAGGGTATAGTACAGCAGCAGCGGATTCATTGACACAAATGCACTAACTTGTTGATGCAGCACGAATAAATTTATATAAATATTTTTTAAAATTGATTCAGCAGCAGAATTATGCTACAGGCTATGAAGTTTGTTGACACAATAGAAGGTAAAGGTATATACACTACTTGTCTTTGTTATAGCTGTTTTCCCGCAATGTAAAATCAGGGTAGGATGGTTACACTCTATATAGGCTTAGTCACTGTTGCCCCGCGATCCATAATCTGTGTACACTCCTTCATAATACTCTTTGGCATTATCGTATTCCCTACAGGCGGTTTCCATCGCCTCGAACACTGTATGTTCATGTTCTATCATCCCTACTGATGTTGCCCACCGGCTCCCGATTGCGTAAATTAGGCGCACCATAGACTCCTTACCTTTAATTAGTGAGAAGCGTAAACGGACAGGCGCTTTCCCTGCATACTCTTTAGCAGGGTACATTATATAAAAACAACTCCTAGACATATTCACATAGGTAGGGAATGTTCTAGGTACCTCCAGTCCTCTATGTATTCGTATTCTCACTGTTGCCCCCGGAGTTCTACCCTGCATGTTATTACGCGAATAGGCAGACGTGCTTTTCTTCCTTTTCTTGTTTTTAGTGCGGAGTAGTAAGGCATCCAAAGATAGTCACTGTTTACGTCTCCCACAGCAAGGGAAGGCGCATGTATCATGAAAGCTACTCTATAATACAGCGGTATTTGCTTAGGGAATATTATACCTCTGTCTATCCTAATCCTCATTGCTTTAACCTTACCGTACGCGTAATATCCACTTCGACTGGTTCGTACTTCCCAGAGCATCGTATATGGTAGTGCGGGATTACAACGACAGACGCTTCAATAAGTTTAGTAGTCTCTCCAAAGTTCTCATGGTTCCCAGTGTGTGTATGCGTTACATGCTGCGTTAGATACAGACCTGTTTCTCTGTTCCGCCACACTGTTCCTCTATACTGCTCTCTACACGGATCAGACATATACCCTCCTTGTTAATACATCCATAATACGTACACTACATTCATTACTACGCTTATGAAATACAGTATGACTGATAGCGCCAATATGCTGAATACTCTGCCGCTCATCCTGGCACCTGCTCTATTAGGTTAACTGATTCGCATGCCCAGTATGATTGTCTCTCCCGGACTGACTTATTCACCTTTTGCTTCAACGACTCGTTTAGCTGGGTACAGCGTTTGTCTGCTTCCCTTTTGGTGGTTCTGGCTTCACTCACCTCAAACCATTCTGGACCCTGCATCCCGATCACCCATATCGCTTTAGACCTGATCACTGTATTCTACCTCCCCCTCCTTAACCAGGAAGCCATAAATCTTCTGCCAGCTCTTTTCTTCTTCGGTCATACCTTCCCATGGTTCTACCCAATACTGATTCTCGACACCTTTGGGAATGTTATTAGCGAGAGTGACTGGAACACCTGCTGGAATGTTAGCATTGCGGTATTGCATGTTGTAGCTGATACACCGATTTGTTACTTTCATGACACCTCCTCGTTTGCAATTGATTTCAACCCTTACGCCCACCCTTTAGCAGCCGTTAATAGCCTGCGTAGTTTAAAAGGTATATCAAAGTCTATGCCGGATAGGCTATGCGCGTCATAGCGTCGTATGATCTCCCCCAGTACATCTACGGGGTCTACTCCATACAATATCGAATAGGTAAGCAACTTATCCACAGTCAGGGTAGAGTCTTCACCTTTCTCTATATAACTCAACCCTGGCTGTGTTATTCTCAGAACTGCTGCTGCTTCGCTTTGTGACACTCCTGCTGCTACCCGAATGTCCCGCATGTAGTTACCACACAGAGTGCGTAGTACCCTACGTTCAGTACCGTACAGTATCGTGCCTTTAGGCAGTTCTGCGAGTGGCCTGCATTGCGCGTATCTTTTCACCATTGTCGTACCCCTCACCTTGCGAGTAGTTCTGTAACTCTTTGACCCTGGCTTTCCAGTAGGCGCGTGCTGCTGTCACCTCATTGTATAGGGCGTCATACTGCGGATCTCTGTTCCTATCCGGCAGTTTACAAGTATCGTACTTGTCGCACCCTACGCAATTCGTGCAAAACTTAGCTGCACTCCAGCATTCGCCCAACTGCGACATATTTACTATTGTATGTTTCATGCCACGGCCTCCTTTTACCTTGTGAATACACCTTGATCCGTAGGATAGTACAGTTTTATACGGAAAACAAGATATATATTTACTAATTTAACCCTGCACGCTGTACTACTTCAAGCTGTCTAGCGAGACGATACAGAGCAAAGGGAACGCCCCGTTTCTCCAGATATCTGGTAGTAGCGTATATACCCCAGTGCCCTTTGGCTGCTCGTATTGCGTGATATGCGTGTATATGCACTTGTCTATCTCCTGTGTGGGCTCCTGGCCCGGTTAACCCATACCAACCTATGGCTGGTTACCTCCAGAGCCTAATATAGGCTCCTGTGGTCTCGTTTGCAATCAATTTCAACTGGTACCTAGCATTGATACGCTACGGCTTTAGACCAGCCATCTCCTTGATCCTGGTAGTCTATGCCTAGTTCATCACATGCCTGCTCGTTTAACAATGCCAGTCTCTCTTCGCCATCGTAGGACGCCCACTGTTCCTCTGGGTGCAATCGAGTAAGCTCCAGCCATTCCCGTAGGCTGTATACCTTTACACTTCCTGGTCCCGCAGCTTCGCCCAAGGCCCACTTGAGTAGGGTCTCTTCTCCTACCATGCAAGCAAACTCACGCTTATCGTTCTGAACCATGTCTGTCCAGTACTGTACGTTGGCTTCCCCAGCGTCATCGCTATCGGCTGCTAGGGTATAAGATCTACCACCGCAATCTGCTGTAGGTAGGTATCCGCCTGTACGGCACTCCTCTATGATGATCGTCTCCCCGTTAATCATAATCAGAGGATCATCATCAGTGTACTCTACCTCTAACTCATCATCCTCACCCTGCAACATCTCTAGGGCTGCATCTGCCTGCCTCTGCCAGCATGTACGAAAACATGAATCTATCACATCCTCTATATACATCTTTGCTGGTCTGCCTGTAACATCAGGTGCCTTCTCCAAACGCTTGGTAACCATATCGGTCAAGCGCTTAGCTGTTTCGCCATACTCTCGTGCAGTCTTGGCATCCCAATTCCGTATGGCGTTCATACGCAAGTGTGTAGCAGAGTGGTTGCTGGTGAACCTTTGCAGCTCTGCCAACTCCTTGGCGGTGAAACGTCTCAGCATGTCTGGATCGTAGTTTTTGAACCATACAGAGGCGTGTGGTGCGTCCGGGTACGGAATAGTCCCGCTTATAGTGCCAGGAGTCTCGCTAGCAGGTACGCTTACACGATTAAACTGATCGGTGCGCTTCCACCCGAAGAACGCTCTCATTACCCTAGCTGCATCCAGGATACCCGTTACTACCGTCTCAACACTGGCTGGCTTCCCTGTCTGGTAAAGTCTGGGTATGGCCCCTGATACATACACCTCCGGAGGCATCTTATCTACCACCTCTTTCTTCCATGTGAGGTACTGGAACTGAAAATGCTCACGCTGCTCTTTTAGCATATCTTCATTGACCCAAAGAAAGTCACTAATGATCTCTCTGGCCGCATCAATAGGTATGCGCAAATGATTGGCCAGCGCTTCATCCTTCTTCTCTTTTAGATGGTATGCGGCATTGGCTACAGCATGCATGGGCGCACCCTTATCATCACTGAGATGGATATCTGTCAGTGGTTTGAGGTGTGGCATGGCTGACAGGATGGATTCATGATCGCATCCGTTATCAGTAGTGATACTGAAGTATGGTGCTTGGTTGCCTTGCAGTTTATGAAGCATGGCTTCAGCTACCACTATGCCCTTGCCATTCCTCTTTGTCGCCTTAAACACCCGCTTTGCTATGATGGTATCTTGCACGATAGTCATCTTATTTACTCCTGTTGATGTATGAATCTATAGTTTACGTTTACACAACTCCTGTTGCAATCTCTCAGGTAGATGAGACTGTAGCACCTTGTATACTGTTTGTGGTTTGGCGTCCCGATAGGGAGCCTTGGTGCACTCTACTACAGCAAAGGTTACGAAATTGTGATCCTTGCTTACCTGCGCAGTATAGAACGCGTCATACACACCCTTGCGTCCTATCTCGTGTTCCTCCACCGCCTCCCGATAGGTATTGCGGCTAACACTGTACATACCTGTGGTGTCTGGTCTATTCATGTGGGTTACCTATAACTACAGTGTGGTACCCATCCTTGTCTATGTACGCCTCCCACCCTCCATTAGAGCAGGAATTATGTTTCTCTACATAAAACATACAAAGATCAGCCAATACATCCTGCGCTACTCCTGCCAGTGCTTTGGTAAAGGAGCGTTCAAAGAACTGCATGCCTTGGATGCTCAGTGGCATACCCTGTCTGTCCTGTCGCTCATCGATCCGGTTAGCCACGATTGCCTGCTCCAAATCTTCACGCGGCATGTTATGCAGATTATCGTGAATGCTGCCCCACCCCTCTGCTGATATACTAATCTCCCAGGTCATCGTCGTAGGTCTCCCTTAGATATTGCATAGCACTTCTACGGCTATCATGTAAGGTCCAGTCTGTTGCGTCTAAATAACCGGACGCAGACATCCTGGCTCCCCACTTGTCTTCGTGATAAGTAATACACTCCTCCTTTATTCCAGGATGCTGAGTGTTCATATCTTCACGCGTAAAGTAATCTCCTGGGTAGCACATAATACCCATCATGGTATCTACTTCCCACCAATCCCCATGTACGGCCTCTGGTTTCATAAATTGATTATCCCACGACATATCATCTCTCTTTTAATGTTCCGTCGTTAGTCAGTATGGATGTACCCAACCTGTGATGTAGCTCAGCATAAGCTTCGTTACGTGCTGCTTTAACCACTCTATCCTGCGCCTCCTCGGATAGAATATCGAAAGCGTCTACACGTGGGTTTGTCATATAAGACAACACAGGAAAGCATGCACCTCCAAAACGTCCAGAAGCTCCATGCAACTCGTTAACAGTCCATACTACAAACTGTTGGGATCTGCCGGTACCCATATGAACCAGAAGTATGGATAGATGCTCCGCATCTGCACTAGGGTACTTTATCCTAGCCAGCTCTACCTGGGTGTCGTCTATCAGCATGCTCATGATCTGCATTCCTGTATGCGTGTTATTTGCTCACGCGCTTCCCGGTTACCCTGCTGCTCCAGCATCTGTTGTTTGCTATGCCTGCCAGCTCTGCGCTTACGACATTCAAGGGACTCCATGACAGGGAATTTGTGTCTTTTGTTATTGCGAGATTTCATCGGTCTTACTCCACTTGGTTGATGGAATGTTATTGTATGCCTGGGTTAACTATCAACTACCAGGAAAAGAGATTCAAGATCTTAATATAGAACGGTTCGACACGCATACGCTCCAACAAACGATAGTTGGTGTAGGCCTCATAGGCACTAACTGCGTCTTTAAAGGTGTACTTCCAGGAAGCAAAGGTGGCATGGTCCGGAAACGAACGCGTGTACCACCTGCCGGACCATG
>Ga0209345_10000966_pt1 | contig 36840 bp, 30 predicted proteins | sample Cruoilmetagenom7_FD_187294 | JGI IMG/M metagenome (GOLD analysis project Ga0209345, IMG submission 187294) | Oil polluted marine microbial communities from Coal Oil Point, Santa Barbara, California, USA - Sample 7 (SPAdes) (version 2) | ecosystem: Environmental > Aquatic > Marine > Oil seeps ...
ATAAATATCCACAGAATACATCTCCCGCCCCCCGAATAAACGAAGGACACAAACTGGCGGATTTTTACTCCGCTACAATCAAATTATATGATCGCTTCTGTGGCCCAATATTGCACCGCGTTTTACACCACTTTTTGATGTTGTCTAAATCCCAATTAGCAGCGCTTAAAACACCATCTTTTCTTGAAATAACGGTCAGTGATCGTGCTTGGGAGAGAGAAGCAGACTTCATTCCCCAGCCGAAACGCCCAAGGTCTTCTTTTGATCTATCCAATTCTGGATCGTAGCTCGCCGGTCTCATTGCAGCTAATAGTTCTTGAGGGCTCATGCCATCGCCATTGTCTGTTACTGTCACGAATGGCTCACCAGAACGGTAGTCACATAAGATATCAACCCAAGTAGCTTGGGCAGTTATCGAGTTATCGATTAGGTCCGCAAATGCTGCTGCAAGATCATAGTTCCCAATGGATCGGGCACCATTCATCAACGCTTGTGCATCGGGTGGATTTGAAACTCTTTTGGGCAATAATCTATTCACTCTGCTGATTTTCATACTTGCTAACGGGCATCCTTCGGCATTCGTCTCCAAGCATCAAGAAGTAAATTGAAAGTTGTGGAAAGAAATTCGCGTACAATCCCAACAAGAGTTCAAGCTTATATGGATCGCGCCTTGGAGCATGGCCGGAACAACGTCTGACGGCCAAGAGATTCAGCAGTCTGGATTGTCGGTTGCCGTACTGCGTCGGCAAGCTGATGGCGGCTGGAAAATGGTTATCGACAATCCCCATGGCGGATAACTTTTGTCACAAGAATTGTATCCTTTGTGGGCAGAGCATTTATGGCTCTACCCGCTGTAATTTTCGCGTTTTGGCCCGCCTATCGCGAACCGGAGCAATGAGAGATGAACATGATTGGCATGCACGATAGCCTACGTTGGCCGCGTTGCAGAAAACCTGAAGGTTTGCGACCGCAGCGAAGGTCTGCATCCCGCCCTTACTGGGCAAGCGCTCTTATGAACTCGACCAGCGACCCGAACTCATATCCATCCGCCTCCTTCAAGGCAGAGATATACCGCGCACGGTGGTCACTTTCGGCAACCAATGTGCCGCCGCCGGACCAGTTTAGGAAGATATCCTTGTCCATTCCGGCGAGATAAGCATCTGCCATGATCCTCGCCCAACGTCCGTTACCGTTGGCGAATGGGTGGACCCATACTAGCTTGTGATGTAGTCGTGCTGTGGCCTCCAGCAGCTCGAAAGTGCCGTTTTCGCGCCAATAGCAGGCATCATCTAGGCAAGTGCGCATTTCGGTTGTGATGTGCCAGACCGGCACACCGATGTTCTTCTCTGTCAAACGATAGGTGCCCGCCCAACCCCAAACCTTACCAAACAAACGCTTGTGAACCTCACGGGCGGCATCATCTGTCAGAAGGTCGAACGGTTTTGGTCGCCGTTCCAGCCAAATCAGGCCCTCGGCGATATTTGCTCCTTCCAATTCGTTGAGTTCCCCGCGACTGGTGATATGCTTGGCCTTGAGGCCAAGCAATTCGTCAGGCGTCAGTGGGGTTGCGCCTGAAGGCTCGTGCAGTGCCAAAGTCACTTCCAGAAATCCCTTGGCATTTCGCGGACCATTTCAGACGCTAGTTCCTCGATCATCTCTCCTTGGCTGCGCAAACCTTCGGTCTGTTCCTCAAGCGCCATATGGGCGCGGGTGCGCTGGATGATGCGTTTGGCCTTCTTGCGAGCCTGGGCCATGATGATCTCCTCGACCGGCTCCTCACGCGGGACAATCGCGTAGACGAGCTTACCGCCCATGGCCTCGGCCACCTTGTCCAGTCGGTTAAGCGTGATGGAGCCCGCCCGCTCATCCTCGATGGAGCCGTAGACGCTGTTGCGAGAAACACCCAAGCGTTCGGCCACGATTACTGCGCTCATACCAACTGCCTCTTGGAAAGTTGCAATCCAGCCACCCAATGGTTTTACCAGAGCTTGCGAGGCCTGTGCAGCCTGACCGATCTTGCTTCTGGCTTGTCTTTGCTTTGTTCGTGAAACGGACATTTGCCAACCTATAGATTTACACTATGCATGCTTTTGTCACTCTTTAGTATGGCAGAACGGTATCCTTTGCAATGCTATAGGTTAACATAATATCACGGTACGCCATGCAATAGGTTGGCACTATGGTAAATTATCGGGTTACAACCCATGATCCAACCCATGATTGCGCTCCCTCAACTCTGCCTCAACCTCTCTACGGCGGCCTTTGTTAACTTCAAGCTCGTCTTCAATTGATCGTCCAGCTTGTTGTAGCTCGCTTCTTCGCTCAGCAAGCCACGCAACGCTGTCATTGACGCGGCTTGCGAACGAATAAGCAGCGTCACGCATGCGGCCAAACCATCCAGCTGGCTCCGCATCTTGTTCGTCGAGCGTGCCTCTAAACCGCTCAACTCCTCGGCTGAGGTCTCGCAGGCCGTCACCAACCGCTCGACGCAGGCGAGCAAGTCGCGTTCCAAGGCTGTTAGGGGCGTCGTCATTCATCTCTCCTTGATCTTGATGCACAACACCGGCGTGCCCGCCAGCGTGCAGTTCTTCAGCGTGGTCCTGTCGGGATTCATCACCAGCCAGGTCTGATCGTTCTGTTCGATCCTCGTCAGACCCAGATCCGCCATTTCCGAGTGCGTCATGATCGTCACCCAAAACCAGCTCGCGGCCATCATCGAGGCGATCCCCGCCACGATCAGCCCCGTGATCAGCCAAGGCGAGATCGTCAGCCAGCGCTTGATCTCTAAGGTCCGCGTCTCGAGCCAGCTCCGGTTCTGTTGCAGAAAGTGACGGGTATCGATCTCGATTGTACTGCGTGCGTGTTGCGCAATTCTGCTCAAATCGCTCCTGAAGCTCTCCAATTGCGATGCCATCGAGGCGGCGTGCTCCTGCCGGATCATGTCCAGCTCTGCGTTCAATTTCTCGCTCAGCCGAGTCGGCTTGCCAATCTTCATGGAAAATCTCTCCTTTCAATCGCCAGCGTTCGCTGGTGTCGGGGTCTTGGGCAGTGAGGTAGGCCTTGCCCGCGCGAGGCAGGTCGAAGCCTGCGTCAGTGAGAGCGCCTATCATGCTGGCACGGTCGGTGATCTGACCGATGCTCACCTGATCGAGAATCCAGGCGTGTAGCTCGTCACGTCCTTGTGCGCGGCTTGGAGCCTCGATGGTGTCGCGCACCTCCTGCGCGCGTTCCAGCTCCATCGGGTCGGCCCAGCCGTGGGTCTTGTTCATCACGTCCCGCAGGCTATCGAATGCGTTCTGATAGCCGGGAGGCGCGATGTTCAAGCTCCGGCCCGAGGTCAGCTCAAGGCGGGGGGTACAGAAATGCAGTTCTATTCGGTCTTCGTGACTGTGCCGGACCCAGAGCATGTCATATTGCTCGCCGTCCAGCCCTGCGAAGGCCAGCTGTTCGAAGGCGTCCATGACCTCGGCTTGTTGCGCCTCGTTCGGGGCATCCTCGCGCGCAAAACTGATCACGCCTGCGCGGTAAGTCCATTGATGGACGCTGGCGTCGATCAGAGCTTCGGTGCGGGTCGGATCGCCGCGCACTACCTCGGGCAACGGCTCACGCGTCACGACCAAGGGCTGGCCGTCCGCGTCGCGGATCAGGTCGCGGTTCGCGTCATAGGCCAGCACCTCTTGGGCCACAAGATAGCCGACCGGCCCTGCGCCCGCGCCCTTGCCGTTGTGAAAGAACTTGATCAGCATCTGCGCACCGTCTCAACGATCTGGGCAAGCTGGCGCTCGATGGTCAGCAAGCGTCGTGCGACGGTCAGAGCATCGAGGTCAGTGCGGCCCATCAGCATTGCGCGGTTCAGCCAGCGGGCGATCTGGTTGAGATTGCCGCCGATGCTCCCGACGGCCAGCACAAGCGCTGGATCAACGCGAGGCATGGCTTTGCGCCGGCGGGCCTCGGTCAGGCCCAAAGCCTCGCGCATAAGCGTCGCTGCGGGCAGGCCAGCGGCCTCGGCCTTGGCGCGCAGCTCGGCCTTCTCAGCCACTGTGCAACGGAAGACGAAGGTCTCCGTCAGCGGCTCCTTTGCGCGGGATTTTCCTGCGCCGGTGGGGTTCGAAGGGGAGGCTTGCCGCCCCTCGCAAGGTCCCGTGTCAGAAGCGCCAGCGTATGACATGGGTCGCCTTGTTGTTTCCGTTGTGGCTGGATCAATCTTGGTCATCACGCAAGTCCCACGGCACGAACTTGCGCATCCGTCACCAGTTGGGACGCCAGCAAAGCCGTTATTTGATACGGCGTGATGTGCTTGCACATTGGGCTACGATCACTGATCCAGCAGGCGAGCCGAGCATGAAGATCAGCTTCTAACACCGCTGTCCTCTCCCGCTCAGCTTGCAGCCCTTCGATGTAGGGCTGCCAGCGCTGCGACTGGAACCAGTTGTCGGCAAAGCAGACCTTTGCCCGCGTGTATCCTGCGCTATCAGTCGCGTAGGCTTGCACTGCTCGCTGCAAATCCTTCGGTACGATCCCTTCCTGCAGCGCCTCCTTGATGTGACCAATGCAAGCCGCTTTCCCGCGAAGTCGTTCAGGTGGGTATTCTGCCAAAATCTTCTCAACTTCCAATTCCTTCGCCGCCTCGCGCTCGCGCGTTGGTGGTTTATGGATGGTTTTAGGGTGGTTTGGGGTCCGCTGTGGACGGGGTACGGGGGTCACCATGGACCCCTTGCCGGGTTCAGTCTGGACCGGGTCCACTGTGGACCCCGTCTCAATCTCGGGTTCTACCGTCGATTCCAGCTGCGCAATTTGGGCCAGGACGATGTTGTAGACGACGGTGTAGCCGTTCTTGCACTTCCTGCGGCCTGTCTCGATCAAGATCCCTTCCCTCAGGAAATCGTTGATCGTACGCTTCACCGTGCTTTCGCCAAGCTCTGTGTGTCGTTGGATCGTGCCCTTGGAACACCAGATGCCTGAACCGTCGTCGCTCGCCTTGTCAGCAAGGAACATGATGATCTGTTTGCGGGCCGCGCTGCCGAACCGGCGTTCGGCGCACTCATTAGCTACGCGCCAGCTCATTGGAAGGCCTCAGAAGGGGTGATGCCATAAAAATTTTGTACAGGTTTTGTACAGAAATTAGCTTCTCGCGGCCTACTTGGCCGCGTGATCTTGCGTGAACTTCTGCAAGGTTCTGCACAACCACTTGTAAAAGCGCCATATTTTATTGGGTTTTTTGGTGACCCCGACTGGATTCGAACCAGTAACCTGCCCCTTAGGAGAGGGGAGCACTATATGTTAAACCGCTGTTTTTAATGCATTTTAATTTCTGAAAATATAAAGTGTGTAACTAAGTGTGTAATTTTCTCAATTTTCCACCCTGCCTGAGAGCCTCTCTCGAACCCACTCATAGCCTATTGGCCTTATTGGTACTTCGCACATCAGAGAGATAGCAAAGCCTGCCGTGCGGCCAAAACTACCGTTCGCAGGAAATTTCCCAACTGGCGCTTCCGCCCCGGAGCCGCCTTTCGCGCCAACTACAGCGAACGGCGACTAAGAGCCCACCTTTTACAATTGCTCCGCCATGGAAGAACGGCCGCTATTGGGACGCCAATTGAGATCTAGTAATGAAATCGTTGCTGGACTGAACGATGGCTTGGCCGGGACATTGCGCCCAGAGACTGATTTGACCGATGCAATCCCACAACCCTGAAAGGCATCCCATCGCGTTAAAAAATAACAAGAACCACAATCTACCTGCAATGTAGCGTGCCGGAACGTGGCCAGAAACTGTTCAGAAGAACAAACAAACCAAGGCACCCAAGTAGCTTCGAATCGGGAATATAACCTTTTGACTTGTTTCATCTGCTCTCCGCCAAATGATTGAAATATGAAGCTTTCTATAGGAGAGCTGCATTCATTATGTTTCCACCTGATGGGATATCGAACCCGGCAGCCCTTGGGAGAACGTAGATTTGCGGAAGCTTCAATGCCAGGTTCAGGGATGAGTTCCTGAACGGTGAAATCCTCTATAACCTACGCAAGGCACAAATCCTGATCGAAGCATGGAGGAAGCACTACAATACGAAACGCCCCCCAGTGCACTGGGCAACCGCCCACCGGCCCCGGAAACCATCATCCTGCTGGACCAAAGGCCAATGATAAACTAGCAATCAAGTTGAGCCACTCAGGTGGGCCGGGTCACTTCCAGATGTTCGGGGGCTATAAATATGTCACAGACTGTTTTTCATCGCGTGGCTGATTCTGAAGAACTCATACTGCGAGCCAAGCAGCGTGATCCTGAGGCGTTATCGAAACTTCTTTTTGCTCGGGGCCAACTGCAAAAAACCCTTTTCGCCTCTGCACAGCAGGTTCGGGATCGTTTCTTTGGCCGAACGGTAGTCGTTCGTGGTGTGATCGAAGTAACGAGCGCATGTATCAAAGAATGTGAGTACTGCCCTATGCGCGCTTCAAATAGTCAAAAGAGATACTATCGCAGGCCAGATGAGATTATCGCTGCGGTTCGCCAAATACGTGATGCGGGAATAGGTGTGGTCTTTCTTCAGGGCGGAGAAGTGCCTCACACAACCCGAACTGTTGCAGAGATCATCCCGGACATTCGCGAGATTTTTGTGGGCGAGGTCGAGGTCCTCCTGTGCCTAGGTGACAAACCGAAGACTGAGCTCCTCGAACTAAAGCAGGCCGGAGCAGATAGTTATATCATCAAGCACGAGACCTCTGATCCAAGCCTTCATGCTGCCCTCAGGCACGTCAGTTTGGAAAGCCGACTTGAATGCGCCCGTGACTTGATCGAATTGGGGTATCGAACAGGTATTGGGACGATTGTTGGCCTTCCCGGCCAGACAGCCAGGTCCTTGGTACAAGATGTTCTACTTCCGGCGGAGCTCGGTGCCCGGATGACCAGCGCCTCTCCATTTATTCCGGCGCAAAGTACACCCATGGCCAAGGAAGCCCCGGGCGATGTTGACTTGACGCTGAATGTGATCGCATTGATGCGATTGGCTAATCCAAGCGCATTGATCCCTACGGTAAGCGCCCTTGAGAAGCTCAGGCCTAGAGGGCAGCAGCTTGGGCTGCACGCCGGGGCAAATGTGATCACAGTGAATTTCACTCCAACTTTGGATCAAGAGCGCTATCCGATCTATGGATCCGATCGCTTCATCGTGAAAAGCAAGCACGCCCTAACCACAATCGCTAATGCAGGGTTGCAGCCCAGATTAGGACGGGCGGCATTCGACTTCTGGGACAATGCGTAAGGTCGATTTCGACGAAGAGGAGACCTAAACCCGATACACTTTAGAAACGTTGCAAACCTGTACGAAAAGCTGTGACCACTTCACCGATAAACTCGGGGCGATTCACTTTGCCCCATGCACATAGCGCTTGATCGCAATTGACCAGACGGCATAGGATGAACCTGTCACCAGAATGGTTCACTAGGAGAGTAAGCGAGATGTTCAGAGTCGGGGTTTTGGAGAACGAGTCTGAAATCTACCGTCACGGATGGGATAGGATCGCAAGCCACATTTCAAGGTCCAATATAGCGTTTGTTGAATTTTCGATGGACGACCTCGAAGCTCTGATAGATGACCTTGAACAGAAAACTCTTGATGCTCTGATAATTGCAACAAATGCAATTGCGCACGCAAAAGAAGAAGAACTATTCAGAAGTTCTAACTTAGGCGCAGCAATAAACAAATTTCTAGATGCTGGCGGAGGTGTTTTTGTATCACTTCAAATCCAAGCGGCACAAAATGATGTCTTGAAGGAAGTTTTCTCGCAATCGTTAGAATTCACGATGGCGATTAGGGATGAACCAGGGGACTCCGGCGAAATACGATTTCCGAGCCAGGTGATAAGGCATCCAGTGATTGCAGGAGAAACAACACTTAAAGCTACGGAGTTCCAAACAACCTCTCTAAATAACAGATTTGCTAGAAGCATCTATCTAGCATACTTCGATAGCTTCTCTCGTGACAGATACGAGCCAATATTAGAAGACAAGCAGCATTCCGACCGTCCATTGTTAATCGCTCAAAAGCCTGGCTTGGGCGGAAGGTTGATACTGAGCAGTGTTCCGCTTGACTGGCAAGGGCACTCCCGTTTCTTGTCAAATATCGTAGACTACATAGTCTTCGGCCGAATAACCACGGCGCTCATGGTTGGTAGTGGAGCAAACTCAAACGAGGTCGATTTAACACGAGACTATCTTTCGGCACTTAAAGTTCCGTACATTGACAAAGCGTCGAGCGGGGAACTGCTCTCACCTGAGATTGAGACCGTAGTTCTCTTTGGAGAGATTGATGACTCGAGAGTACTGAAGCCAAACACAAAAGAAAGCGACGAAAACCCAAGGTCTAGGAGAATTGTAAGATTTGGGACAAAGGATGGTGTGCCTTTCATTTCCCAGACCGGTGGCGAACATCCGCTTCAATTCATGGTTTCGACCGGCGTAGCTTGGCTTCGTTCACAATATACGCATGGACGTTGGGGGGGGAGTTTTTGGAAGTCATTTGACGCAATAGTAGCACTGACAGACAGTGGAGTGGATTTGTCTGATCTGAAGCAAGAAATTCTGAGTAAGATCATCCCGCACAGAATATCGGGTAGTTACGACGAACAGTTCGGTGCCACTTGTGCAATGGCAGTGGTTTACGATCGCCTAGGTGAGGACGATTCAGGAGAAGCTTTGGAGACCTTTAACTGGATAAATCGGCGCTTTGCTGATGTTCAGATATACGAAAAGTGCTTCGCTATACAGTTTCGGCGAGAGTGCCGACTCGATATTTCACCAGAGCTAGCTGAGAAAGTGAAAGACCAGGTATTGGCTGCCGCCCTTGACCCTAACGCCTCCGAGGACATTTTGATCAGAGGGTTCACAGCGCTCACCGAATTAAAGGAAGCAAAAGGCGCGTTGCGAATCCTTGCGCGATTGTTGGAGTATCAGGCTAGCCCAGGTAACTGGAGCACATTGGAGCGAACAGCGGCAGTTTCAAAAGTTGCTTGCTATCTGATCGATCAAGTTGGTACTACGAACCGAGATTTAGTTAAAGTTGTGTCAAAGTCCATCGCTAGTATTCGCTCTGAGTTTGAGGAGTCCGATGGTAAATGGAGTACGGATGTCTCAGCGACAAGCGAGGCAATCAGAGCTATTAGAAAGTACGAACACCATTTCTCTCTGCCACTGGACGACGTTGCTAGCACGCTGGGTGCGAAAATTAGAGGCCACGTAGATGAGGCCGCCATTAAATCACTTGAAGAGAATCTAAAGAACCTGAGGATAGCCAAATCCGCTGCAGAGGGCGCCAGAGACAACGCAAATTTGCAGGCTCGTAGGGCAAAGTGGAGTTCATTGATCGCTCTAGCCCTATTGACGCCAACTGTTGCTGCAGTTGTTGGCTTCTTCTTGTTCATAGTTCGAGAAAACCACACGGCGGCGGTTTACCCAATCATTGCGTCATACCTGAAGGACTTTGGTGCGTCACTTGAACCGCGCGTTTGGATCATCGTTGTTGGCGCGGCATACTTCATTGCCCTGTGGGGTGGAGCTGTTCCTCCGTTGTTCAGCCCATCAAAAATCGCTATTAACTTCAAGAAAATGTGGGAAAACTTAAGCCAATGAGTTACGTGGATGTGTTAAGCGCTATTTCAAGATTCCGTTCGCAGTTGCATACATTCTTGCTTCGTTCGTCGTGCGCTCACATAGGAAAAGATTCGGTAATCGATTACACAGTTCGGATCGTCAACCCCAGCAAACTCTGGATAGGCGACGAGGTTGAAATACGTCAGGGTGCTATCGTCAATGCGAGATCCGACAAAGAGATTGGTATCAAGTTAGAAAACGGCGCTCACATACATCAATATGCTTATCTCGATTCATATGGAGGTAGTATTACTCTTGGCCGCGGTGTCAGAATAGGACATCACTCTGTTATAGCAGGCCATGGGGGAGTGTCGTTTGGTGACTGGTCGGGGGTTTCGGGGCTTTCATATGTGATAGCCGCAAACCACAACTTTGAAGATGGAGGTCCTCATGTATTAAATGAGGAAACAAAAAATGGGATTGCAATCGGGGAGAACGTGTGGGGAGGTTGTGGCGTGATTATTTGCGATGGCGTATCAATAGGTGATGGCGCGGTGATTGGCGCAGGAGCAGTGGTCCGGTGCAACGTGGAGACCAATATGGTTATGATGGGCAACCCCGCTCGGGTAATCTACGAGCACAACGCGGAGTTAAAGAATGGAAGGCCAAATGAAATCTGATACTTGCGATTTGCTGATTGACAATGGTGCCATTGTGACACCCACTGGCTGCCTCGATGGGGGCTTCGTTGCGGTATCTCAAGGCAAGATAGTCGATGTGGGCGGTTCCAGCCGTGAACGGCCTACCGCCCTTGAGACTCTCTCACTGGATGGAGATTATGTCTTTCCTGGTTTTGTAGACCTGCATGTCAACGGAGGCGGGGGCATGGACATAACAGCAAGCTCAGTCGAGGCAATTCGAGCAATGTGTCAAGGGCATGCCGCTTGTGGAACGACAGGACTGTTGGTAGCTATTACGGGCCCAACTCTCGAAAACGCAGTCGCTGGGTTAGAGGCAACCTCTTCGTTCATAGACGGTTCAAAGCTCGGATCATGTGTTTTGGGCGTCCAAATGGAGGGCCCTTTTGTAACAAAGGGAAAAGGTGGTCCCGTTTTCCGGTCCTACCCAGGAGCTCAGTCGCCGGATTTGGAAGTCGTCAGAGACTTGGTGTCGGCTTCAAACAGTCACCTAAAGATCGTCAACTTTGCCGCAGAACTTCCCGGCGGTTCAAAAATCGTGGAGTATCTTCGCGCTGAAGGCATAGCTGTTTCGATCGGGCACAGCGACGCTACGTATGAGGAGGCATGCCGAGCAATTGATGCTGGGGTGAACTACTGCTCTCACTTGTTCAACGCGATGACTGGTTTCTCGCATCGTGACCCGGGTATCGTAGGTGCGGTTCTGAACAATTCCCATAGAGTATGTGCTGAGATAATCACGGATGGGCACCATGTTCATCCCGGGGCAATAGCTCTAGCTATGAACGTCCTTCAAGAAAACCTGATAATCGCGACAGACGCAACCGAAGCGGTCGGATCAGATATTGACCACTTTATACTCCCTATTGGTGACGGCTTTCGAGTTGAAATTCGTGATGGCAGAACATGGGGGCCCGATGGTCAACTTATCGGAAGTGTTTTACGAATGGATACAGCGGCCAAGAACATGAGCGAGTGGTTTGGCGTCGACAACAGTGCGATAGCATTCATGACTTCCTACAGACCGGCAAAAGTTCTCGGATTGGAAAGCGAAATTGGATCAATTGAGGTGGGAAAGAGGGCTGACTTCGCGGTTTTGAACAAAAGATACGAGGCCCATAAAACGATCAAGTCGGGTGAAACAATTTGGAGCCTTTAGGCTACCCTAGGTCCGCATGTGGCCCCTCCAAGAAATGTTCCCTAAGCTGTTTGAGCGCCTGACTGCGATCAATCTTTCCAGAATTCTGTTTTGGCATGGAAGATACAGCTAAGAAGACACTAGGGGTTAGAGTCGGACCAAGCCTCTTTACCAAGTGGTTTCGGATCAGTGTTTCTTCCACTTCCGCAGAGCTAACGAATATGCATCCTATAACAGGCTCTGTCATTCCGTTGATCCTAACCGGTCCAGCAACTGCGTCTTCAATCTGTTCCAATCCGCATACTTCACTTTCGATTTCCAGCGGATGGACCTTCATTCCCGAGACCTTGAAGGAATAGTCACTTCGGCCCACATACACAAACTCATTCGGACTATCAAAACGAACCACATCGCCTGTACGATACCATCCATCTACATATGCTTCGGCGTTTGCCTGTGGGTTGTTGAAGTAACCATCGGTAACTGCTGGACCACTGAGCTCAAGAGTTCCTTCTTTCGTAGGAACCCCTGATTCATTGACAATGCGCCATTCGTAGCCATCGACCACACTTCCGAGACCAACTGTCTCTGCGCTTCCAGCACCAGAAGAATTGACAAATACCACCCCGGAGGTTTCCGTAGACCCCCACACAGACTTAGGAGTTGCGCCCATTTCCATAAGTGTTCGCCAAGTCTTTGACGGGGTAGGCGCCCCCCCTAACTCAATTATGGTATTCTTCAACTCGTGACCATTTCCTGTGGCCAGTTTTCTGGCGAGAAGATATGCCAAAGTCGGATTCATCATCAAAAATGTTGGCTTAAATTCACGTATCTTCAATACAGCCTCTACGGGCTTAGCTCCTGCGAGAATTGTTGTCGCACCTGCAAAAAGCGGTCTCATAAATGACTCGTGTGGATGCAATTGACTGGGGAAGAAACAAAGGAAGCGATCATCCTTTGACAGTGGCATTGCAGCCAAAACTGACAGAGTGTTACTTACTAAATTTTGGCGAGTGGTTGCGGCCGCCTTGGGTGCACCGGTAGATCCAGAAGTATAGTTCAGATAGCAGTAACCTGCCAGTTCCTGAAATTCCGCTCTATCTGATAATTCGTCAGTTACGTCGAGAGTAAATGAGCCCGCCTTCAAAATAGCAAGACGAGAATTCACCGTTTCTCGAAAGAATGGAGCCATTTGTGGCTCACAAATTACGAGCCTAGGATTGCAGACAGATACTTGGCTCCTCGCACTATTGTCATCCAACTGCGGCTCAGAAATCGGTGCATAGACCAGTCCTAACTCATCGAGCGCCAAGAACAGATAAGGAATTGAGCGGCACTTTCGGAGCGAAACCGCGACAATGCTTCCATATGGCAGGCCGAGCTCATGCAGCTGCTCGACGAAATCATCAATCTTCTTCTTAGCATCAACAAATTTTTCACCGCCGGATTCGTCTTCAAAACCCCCAACAAAGTTATCGCTTAGGATGTGATTGTCAATTATCTGACGCAACGAAGTGTTTTCCCAGTTCATGAGCGTAATTCTTCCATCAGCTGAACTATATCTCCAACCGAAATGATAAGCTTGCCTGCGCTTTCAGGAAGTTCGACCTGGAAAACCTCCTCTAGCTCTATCTGCAAATCAAATAACTGCATGGAATCCAAAGCTAAATCATCCCGCAGACGGCTCTCATTGTGGATTTCCGGCGTAGGCACTCCAGAAACCCGAGATACAACCTCACTCACTTGTGTTTGTGCTGCAATCTTGTTCAATCACTCATTCCCCATTTGGACCCATAGGCGCTGACGTCAGACAGTGTTATTCCGACTGATTAAGAACTTCATTTCCCGACTCTATCGCATCATTAATAGCCCCAAGTACACCCTGAAGGGCATCCCCTATTGCCTGCGTATCCGAAAGCCGACCCTGCGCATCCGCAAGCCGACCCTGACTTCGCGTCAAACGAACTTGCCGCGCAACCAGGTTGGCATTCGATGGGGCAAACTTCCTTATGTCTTCAAATGTTGAAGCCCCAGTATTACCAGTCATTCTCAGCTCTTCGAGCGCTTCTTCAAAGGCAGGGATATCCCAATCTATATCCGCCCCATTTTTCTGAGCTTCTGCCAAAACCGCCTGAATCAAAACAACGGGTAAACGTAGCTCCATGAGCAAGGTATCGTCTTTCGTTTCAAATACTGACGAAACCTGTTGCAACAGCCCTTCCTGTTGTGGCGCAGAGAGTTCTGCGAACCTCAACAAGGCAGGTAGGTAAAATTCCAATCCAGGTTGCCTGTTTAAAACCGCCTCAAGTATTTCAGGGTTCTGCAAGTTGAGAGTTTCAAGTTCAGGGTGTTCAGAATTGAGCTGGATAACCCTGTCCTGTATCGCCACTTCTTCCGAATTGACGGGTATCACCGTCCAGAGCAGAAATGCTGTAACATAAGTGATTACGCGAGGCCAAATTCGGGCTTCTTGCTTATCCCTATTGAAGGACAACAAGTCTTCGGTGGTATCGGGCATTTCAAATCACCAGCAATTACATCTTTCGCCCAATATGACACATCGTGGCGAAACTACAAACTGTGACCATCGTCAATGTCTCTGTCTCGTTGCATTTCGTTCTCGTCGCCTAGTTCTTGCTCGTCTTTCTCCTGCTCGATTTGCACCGGCTTTGAGCGGTCCAAAAGCGAGCTGAGCCGTTCTTGCACAGAACCGCGCTTCTCAACAGGGGTGTCGGCCTCCGGCTCCTCCCGACCCTGATCACGCTCCACGATCTTTGCCAGCCGCTCTTTAATCCCATCCGGCGATGCCCCACGGTCGCCTTTCGCCGCAGCTGCCCGAAGCGCCGCCAGACCAGCAGAGACACGCCCCAGCCCCTCCTCGCGGGCCAGCCCATAGGTTTCTCGCGCCACCTCCAGCCGCTCACGCATTTCCTGGAACGCAGCGCGCGTCTGACGGGCGGCGTAGACTACGGCCCCGCGCTCCGTGATCGGCACATACTCCCGGCCCTCACGCGCTGCGTCCCGCATTTCGCGCCGCTCCATTGAGTTTGCTGCCGGTCCCAGCTTCAGCTCTGGATCACGGTCCAGCTCCTCGGCTTCCAATTCATCGCCCCTGTCCAGCGCCGCCTCGCGCTGTGCCTCCAGCGACCGGTGATCGACGCGCTCGATCTCCCCTGCCCGCTCCAATGCACAGTTCTGCAATTCGGCCCAAACACCGCGCATCTGCTCGATCTCGATGCCACCGGTCTTCGCGGAATCGAGAACCCGCGTCTTGGTCGTGAACCCGTCAGGTTCAAGCCTACGCGTGGTGGTCAGAACATGGGCGTGATGGTTGCGCTGATCACCCTCAACGTTCGGTGCATGGATTGCCACATCGACAGCGACGCCGTAGCGGCTGACGAGCTGTTCTGCAAACTCCCGCGTAATTTGCGAGCGATCCTCGGCGCTGATCTCAGATGGCAGGGACAGCTCCCATTCGCGGGCCGTGACGGCGTTGCGACGGGTCTCGCTCTCCTCGGCGGCATTCCAGAGCGCTGCCCGATCCTGTGCCCAGGACGGGGCAGCTTCAGGGGCAACAATGAAGGTCTCTTCGATGCCCTGCTTGCGGGTGTAATCGTGTAAACGACCCTCGCGCTGGCACTCGATGCGCTCGCCCGCACGGTAGGCTGCCGCTGCCGTTGCGGTGCGTCCCGCACTGCGTTTGATCGTCTTGACGGAGAGGTGATAGCTGGCCATGCGCCCTACCCTCCCACAGACGACAAAGGGCGGCGATGCGCGGGTTTTCTGACCGGCGCGACACCCGCGATGTCAGACGTCTTTTTCCATTCAACCCGCGCCTCATACCGGGGTGCCCGTTGGCACCGCTGGGGTCGGATGGAACAAGACAGCCCGTTCGAAGCGGCCCAATGAGCCTCTGAGGTACGGGCTTGCCTCGTGTCGGCACCGTCAGGTCCAACGACACGAGGCTCCCGGAACGTCAAAGCCAGCGGCAGACCGGCCCCCAACGTGGGGTTTCGGTCAAGACGCTGGCGCGACGTTTTGGGAAGCGCTCCAACGGCTGACGTTGGGCTGGGAAGGTTTGGAAGGGGCGGCGCGCCCTTCCATGTCGATGCCCGTGGCATCGAAGGGGTTGGCCATCGGCTGGAGTCTCGCCCCAAGAAGATCGCGCGCAAATCTCGGAACCGCAGGTGAAGAGTTTGCATAAGTGCGCCCTTGTCCTTTACAGGCCTACGGGTAATCGCTAAAGTTGCAATTGACAATACTATATTCCACCAAAGGCTTTTTGCGCGAGGGTAACGATTTGTCGGAAACCGAACTGGAACGTGCCGAGAAGCGTTATGCTCAGGCCAAGGCCCGCCTTCAGGGCATTCGCAATCGGGAAGCCACCAAACAGCGCAAACTGGATACTCGGCGCAAGGTGATCCTGGGCGGCGCGCTTCTCGATCTGGCTGAGCGCGATAGCAACGCCGCCGCCATGCTGGATCGGCTGATCCGCAACCTACCCCGCGAACAGGACCGCAAGGCCTTCGCGGGTTGGGGAGGACCGTCCTCCCCTGCTCCATCACAGGACGACGGCCAATGAGCCGTTTGACGGCAGTGTTTCGCTTGCTGGCCAATCTCGGGATACTGGCAACGGCAACGCCGATCCTGCTAATCTGGTGGGCCGGTTATCTGTTCATCGCCACCGCTATCGGGCTGATCGTTCTGGGGCTGTTCCGACAATATGTTCTGCACCTGCCGGTCTTCGCCGACCCCTCCACCTTCCTCGACTGGATCGCCAATATCGTGATCTACGGATCGGCATGGTGTGCGGCAACGCTGCTTTGGGCAGAGCGCACTGGCGTCAATCTCTGGTTCCGACGTGATGCCGGAAACAGTCATGGATCGGCACGCTTTGCCGATGCTAAGGAACTCGCGGACCTTGAAGGCGGTGACGGTCTTTTGATTGGACGCAATCCCTCCACTGGCAAGCTTCTACGCTATGACGGTCCTGCGCATCTGCTGACCCTTGCCCCGACGCGGGCGGGCAAGGGCGTCGGCACCGTGATCCCTAACCTGCTGGTGGCGGAACGCTCTGTGCTGGTGATCGATCCCAAGGGCGAGAATGCCCGGATCGCGGGTGAGGCGCGGCGACGCTTTGGCGGCGTTCACGTCCTCGATCCGTTTGAAGTCACCGGTCTGCCGTCCTCAGCCTACAACCCTCTTGATCGGCTAACACCGGATGGCCTCGATTTGGGAGAGGACGCGGCCTCGCTGGCAGATGCGCTGGTCATGGACCCGCCAGGTCAGGCCTCCGAGGCGCATTGGAACGAGGAGGCCAAGGCGATCCTTTCCGGGCTGATCATGTTCTGTGTCTGCCATGAGGAGAAAGACCGACGCTGTCTGGCCACGGTGCGGGAGTATCTCACCTTGCCCCCTGAGCGGTTGCGCGCACTGCTAAAATTGATGCAGGACAGTGATGCGGCTGGCGGGTTGGTCGCCCGCGCGGCCAACCGATTTTTAGGTAAGGCGGATCGTGAAGCGGCCTCGGTGCTCTCGAACGCGCAACGCCATACACATTTTCTGGATAGCCCACGTATTGTCAGAGCCACGTCACACTCAGATTTCCACTTTTCCGATCTACGCCACCGGATCACCTCGGTATTTCTGGTATTGCCGCCGAACCGGCTGGATGCCTATGCCCGCTGGCTGCGTCTGCTCGTATCTCAAGCCCTTCAGGAGATCGCACGGGATGCGGAACGGCCATTGGCCTCCCCTGCCCTCTCTGAGGCTTATACGGCGACGGCAGACGCCTTGGCTGGCCCAAATACCGGCAGTGGCGACCAGAAAGCGCCCGAGACGGTTCCTGTGGCCCCATTGCCGCCTATAGAGCGTCAGAAGGCCTTGAGCCCCACATTGGGGTCGACCCTGTTCCTGCTGGATGAGTTTGCGGCTCTGGGCCGCCTGGAGTCTGTTGAACGTGCCATGGGGTTGATGGCAGGTTATGGGCTGCAGCTTTGGCCGATCCTGCAGGACATGAGTCAGCTCAAGGATCTCTACGGCGCGCGCGCCGGAACCTTCATCGCCAATGCAGGGGTGCAACAGGTGTTCGGAGTGAATGATTTTGAGACCGCCAAATGGGTGAGCCAGATGATTGGGCAGGAAACCACGGGCTACCAAACCCAAAGCTTCAAACCCGGCGACATGCCGTCAACTTCGCTCAATGTGACAGGTCGCGATCTCATGACCCCAGATGAAATTATGCAACTGCAGCCTGAATTGCAGCTTTTGCGCGTTCAGGGCCAACCTACGGCGGTAGCCCAAAAGCTGCGTTACTACGCAGATCACGAGTTCCAGGGGCTGTTTGTCCCGCAGAACCAGTAACGAGAAAGAAGATCCTCAATGTCCGACCAATCCAACTCCCCCGCCCTTTCCGCTGCCGAGCTACGCGAAACCCTTGATATGATCGGCACGGTTGTGGCATCGGTTTCTGATCGTGTTGATGCGCAAAACAGCAATATTGACAGGCTGGTTAAAACGGCAACCGAAGCACGGCAGGCTGCATTCGCGGCGCGGACCCAAACCTCTCCGGAAAACTATGGGGAGCTGATTTCCGAAATATTGCGTAAGAATCTGGACGGCAGTTTAGATAATATGCGCCAGTTAGGATCGCTCCTGCATGATCAAACTCAACAAACCAAAATGGTTCTGAAAAAAGCTGAAGAGGATAAGTGGGCTATTCTTAGGGAAGTGCGTGATCGTGAAGAAAAGGCGGATCGTCTGAAACGTAGCCTTCCGTGGTTTGGCCTGGGTGCTGTCGTTTTGGCTTTGGCGATGACGGCGCTGCTTCCGCGGGTCTTAGCCAGCAACGCTGCAACATGTGCTGTCATTGGAGGTTCTTGGAAAACGACAACAACAGGTGTCGATGCTTGCGTGTTCTACGCGGAATGATGGGTCGGTTCTGTTGATGACCCAAGTTTTCTATAAGCTTAGCTGAAGTCTGGTTGTGTTAAATATGTGTTAATATATGGGTTGCGCTGGGTAAGGATCGTGAGGCCGAACGGGGGGGATCGTGACAAAGGTCACAGTTAATAGGACCTGTGCAGTCTATGTTGATGAGCTTTGGTAGCCAGGTGTTTCTCCTTTTAGTAGGACCTTTTTAAACTGAAGCGGAAGTTCGCAATGTTGCTATATTCTCTAGAAACGTTGACTTAAAAAATTCCCTGTAGTTCTCTGAGGAAATATTGGGGGATTATTTTAATGAACAGAAGAAAATTTTTAATGTCTTCAGCCGCCGCGTTCTTGCCCGTTTCTGGCGGACTTACGCTAGGTATGTTGCCAACTAAGGCCGACGCTTTCGCAATCACGCTAGCATCTGTCAGCCAAATGGCTGCGATTGGACAAGGTGTCATTGGTTTTCTCAGCGGTGGATCAACAAATGTAGCCGCTGGTTTAGCGCTTGAAAACTATAAACTCCTAGTCGACGTACATAGTCGATTGGACGATATCGAGAAAACTTTGATTCGTATCCTGCGAGAAATTGATGAATTGCCAGAGGTTCTTAGGGCAGAGCTAAGTAATAACGTAGAGCGTGTTCTAACAACCCAAGCGCTTGGCATTATTAGAGCTCAGTCTGAAGCCATGGACGAGTTTGATTCTGCACGGAACGGAGACAATGCTGATGGGGCATATGCAAGACTTCTCGACACAACTGGCAATCGTTTGACACGTTTGTCAGAACTGCGCGGACAGCTTTCATACTACTCTGATTTTGCAGCGCTCGCGCTAATTGGGATGGCCGCAACTGAGTTGTCGATGAGCATATTGCTTGGTGCAAACCCAACTGACAAATCTACCCTCCGGAACTTTTATAACGAGAAGAGGCAGTTAATTTTTAATGAGAACCGAGTCGGCTCTCTTGCACGGCTACTCTTGGATGCTCGCAGGCGTCATTCGACTACGAAGCTCCGGCTTGAAAGAATGCTGGCAGCGTTTCCGACTTCAAACAATACGAAAGAAATTGAAACAGGCACATACTTAGCTAGGTGTCACACGTTCGGATTGCCGTCTGTCCTATATGACCAACTTTCGGCTGGTGGTGGTGGGCATTATAAAGCCGATTATGATAGAGTTTTTCAACGACATGAAACCAACCGATTCAGAAACGGAGTTGCGCGAGAACGCGAAACAGCCAATGTTTCGCCAATAGTAACCGTGTCTCACCAAGTTGAAATATATGTGGATACATTCGAGGCAAATGGAGTGTCTTTGATGCAGGTCAGAATGTCTGGCCGACCAAATAGTGACCTTACTGGCGGCACCAATGACCGAAGAGGGAATGATTGTACGGATTTAGTGAGTAGGCCGCATGTTACTGATGGAAAATACCTTGGGCACGTCCAGGCAACAGCGGCCTTAGCAAGTACCTTCAATCTTCATGCCGAGAGTTTGGGCGTTTTGGAGGAATATGCGAATTCTGTAAAGATTGGTTTCGAGCAACTTGATGTATTTTTTGAGCGTAACGGAGTTCCTACATGACAAAAATTCCAGGGGTTATGTTGTCTTCCGTCCTACTTGTTAGCACTATCGTACCGAACACTGCGTTCGCAGACTGTGCGAAATTTCCAAGGTTTTGTGCTGCCGCCTCGATACTTGAAGAACAACCTAATGTTGATTTTCTGGCAGGGGTTCGGGCACAGGCTGGCTTGGCTCTTTTGCAAGAAAATTTACGAGAAGCTCAAACTGACAGGCTAGCGGCAAATTTTCAAGCTACGCAAATTCGAATGGACGCGTCTATTCGAGAGTCTCGACAGCGTGTCGATCAGCTTTTCGAAGCCGCTAAACCGGACGGATTTTTGTCGGCAGCAGATAAGCTTTTAAAAACAATAGGATTTTTGGCAAACCTTGCACAGCAAGTCCAAGCTCTGAAAACTGAGTTTGCACAGGCCGATGGCGACGAAGCTGCCAACTTGGAGAATGGCGAGCGTGCTCCCGCAAACGATACCGGCATTATGCTTTTAAGTGACGAACATTTCGTGTCTCAGGAGGCGAAAGCCAGGGCTTTGCGTTTAGCCGCATCTAGAGAAGGCAGCCGTTACTTCACAGTCCGAGCAATAATAGACCGCTTGGAAGAATTGGGCCCTCCCAACGGCGATGGTTCAGCAGCTCTGCCGATTGAACAGGAATACCTCCTAGCGGAGGCATTCGCTGTGTTGGCCGGATGGGAGGAGACAAAGGCTGATTCATTCTTCCAAGAGTTTGACCTTTCTATTAACAGCTTGGATGATGTTTTCGATGGGAAGAGATTGCCCCATCCAGCGATAGTGTTCCTAGAGATATTTTTCAAATCTCAACCTGTCGGTGACGGAACCATCGAGTCCGTTCTTAATGTGCCTGGATTTGAAAGAGAGCTTAGTATCTTTGCGGAACAGCAGTTCAGATGGCGGTATCCAGAATACTTTGAAAAAGGGGGCACTGTCCCTTGGAGACTGGACGACTAGGAATCCCATAGAATTCAGTTTTCCGCCGTGAAGAAAGCCGAGATATACATGGATATGCCCCGCTTTCGTGGGGGGCATACGAAAGGGTATTTCAACTATGATCCAACAGGTATTGCAGCATTCGACCAATTCCCCTTTTCATTGTCCGAGGGTATATGTGGCCGGATGTCTTCAACCGCTCTTTCGAACAGCGCTGGCGGTTCAAGGGCCATGTTCCAAACATGGAAGACATATGCATCACCGATTTTATCCGCTGTATTCCACTCATTTCTAGAAAGGTAGAAGCGTAGTGGGGAGTTGGTCGTAGATTTGACTTCGATCATTCGGTTTACCTCTGCCCCCGCCACTAAATCGTGCGATAGGACATCGTATCCCGCAAAGTTATCGTCCAACCCCGTCCACTCTGGGGCTTTTGATATTCCCAAAGCCTTCAGTCTTTCTACTTCATATTCAATAGTCAGAGCTTCCGCGCGGCGGGCCTGTTCCATTTTCTCAATGTCTACAGCCAATCGAGCATGACCGACTACATCGTCCCACCAACTAACCACCGCAATGTCAGGTGGGTTGCTCAGAAGCCCAGCTGCAGCAAACACGTCACGATCATCCGAGTCTAGTGAATCTATGAACCTGACACGCCCTTGCCTCATGGTTTTTGCCCAAATTGGTTGATGACTAATGACAACCGCTTTGATGCAGCTTTGATAAAACGGTTCCCCGTCTAACTGACACGCTATGTCCAAATGTGCGTGAAGCTCTACTGCTGCCTCCATATCCAGGCTGCTCGCGTCGGCTTCAACCTGATGCAATAATTCTAGCAGCTCAGCTTGGAGCAACCCCGTGTGGTTTTCAGCATAAATTCTGAAGAGTTTCAGACCTTCAAAACAGGAGAGCGAAAACAGGCGTTCTGTCGGAATTGAGCCACTCATAGGAATTCGTCATTTGGCTCAGGTGCTTTGTTTTCAAGCTCAGAAATTAGGTCAATGATGTCCTGGATGCCCACGTCATAATCGATGGGATCGTCAGCTTGCTCTTCATCGTAGGCAATTTCATGAAGATCATCATCATCGAGGAGTTCCTGCATATTACGTATTTTCTCCGTCAACCGCCTACTCACTGACAGATCAATACTGCCGATCTGTGCCGGTGCTTTTGTCCGGTAAACGAAAATATTTGTCTCTTGGTCTGGGGCCAATCCCAAGCGATGAATGCGGTCGATGGATTGTAGGTAGTGTGTGGAGACGTAACTGCGATCCACATAAATTGCGTTGTGGCAGACCGTATGAAGGCTGATACCCTCCCCTGCGGCTGCAGGATTTGCAATCAGCACAGAGCAGTTTGGATCTTCGTGGAAGCGGCGGATACGCCCCTCTCTGGTCTCCGGGTCATCAATTGATCCGGAAGAAACGCCCCCATGAATATAAACAGGGTTCAGGTCAGCTAGTGCTGAGTTCAGACTGTGGATCGTTCCGGTGAATATCGTCCATATCACCACTTTTTGCTTGGCTTTTGCCAAATCACGCGCATGAGCCATAACGGCACGTAGCTTTGCTGAATGTCCTTCTTCTAAGACGGTATCTACAATTGAAGAAGAAACCTCAACATAGTCATTTGCCATCGCATTGAGCGCAAGGGTTGGGCTCACAGACAGCTGAAGAAGTCGCATGACAGATCTACGCGCCTTAAGCAGTTGGGCCTCGCCCAGACCCGCCCCTGTCTTGTTCGCAAAATTTCGCAGAAACTCGTCTCTGACAATCGAATAGAGTGCGAGCTGTCCATCGTCCATTTTCACGTCAAGAAACGTCCTTGTCGCTTTTGGTAGCCCTAACTCAGTCTTTGTAGTCCGCACATACAGATTGCCAAGGACTTCTCGAGGTGACTTTCCAAAGGAAACCTCTTGGCCCAAACCATGTCCGGGCCAAAGAAAGTCTAACTGGGACTGGATATCAGATGCCGCCTGAGGCATGGGCGTACCGGATAGTATGTCTCTTCTCACGGGTAGTGCTGCGATCTCCAAAAGAAATCGGCCCCGTTGGGAAGCAAGGCCAGCCTTCATGCGGTGCGACTCATCTAGCACTAGGTGCGTGGGGTGCGTTGCAACATGATTTGCGATTACAGACTGTTGCCTTATAGCGAGGTCGTAAGAAATGATGAAGCGGCTGGCTCCAGAATTCAGGGCAGCTTCGGTCGTATCAACATTTCCATCCAGGACGGTGAATTTTTCACCGATATCTGGATTCTGGTCTACATCTATACACTCCCCAACGATGTCCTTCCAAGCCTGGAAAGCCGCTTTGGGCGCAACCACTATTAGGTGCAGCCCCTCTTGTTTTGAGAGCAAATGAAGGGCAAAAGTAACCGTTGTTTTTCCGGCCCCAGGTACAGAGAAATTTGCCCCGTTGGGTAGATGCAGAAGCTGAGCAAGATCACGAAGCTGGAAGTCTTTCAGGGTTCGGCGAGTGAAACCCAGATCGATCAACTCCGCTTGAATGTCTTCCGCTGAACGCAGAGCGCCTTCGCTTTTATTAAACTTTTTGACTGCTTGAAGCTGCAGGGAGAAAGTATGTAGCTTATTCTTTGCTTCTTCAGTTGGTTCAAATCTAAAATTGTATGTTGATTGCGCCGATCTAGTCCCGAACTCACGAACGATAGTCAGTGTGTCTGGCCAAGACAACGTTAGTTCGTTACCGGTCGTCTTCGTTTTGAAGCTGTGCGAGAGGGTCGCGGAGTTCAACCGACTCCAGATAGATGAGGTTGCGTCTTCCGGTAAAACTTCAAATTTGCCTTCACCATTGTCATTGATCGAAATGGAAACTTTGGTGGGGTCACTCATCTTTTGACTGATCCCCAGCATCGGGTTTGTTTGCGGCAATGGCCTTTACTACTTTGCTCCGGATTTTCTCGAGCGCCTCTTCAATAGAGGCAACCTGTTTGAGCATCGCTGGGTAGGTCATCGCGCCCGCCATCGATACGTCAATCGCAGCCAATTTTGAGTGCACTTGCCCCAGTGCTTTTAGAGCAGCATTCTTGTTTTTCTTGCCCTTGTCTCTTTCGAGGGCCGTTACGCAGGCATCTATCAGAGTCTCGATGGCATCGTCTTTCATCTCATCATCTCTTAGAGCTGTGACAAAAGGTTGATAGTCTACAGCCTCATCGTCCTCTTCAATTGAGAAACCAAAGTCTTCGTCGGATTCTTCCTCCGCAGGGCTCAAATCAAGGCCTAGTTCGTCTACGACAGCATTGATGACCTCCGGCGCAAGCTTTCCAAACGCAGCATTATATCCGTATACTCGACCAGACAGCTTGTCGCGGTTGTCAAATAGTGACCAAGCTATTGCACGACTAGCATTTTGGAGCTGAGCATCTTGTCCTGCTATATTCTTAGGTAAGTCTTTGAACAATTGTTCAGCATCATCACTGACAAGCCCGTACTGGCCGGGTTTTCCACGCCAGTCCGAGAGATACAGCTCTGCTTCCTCAAGAGCCTGCAAAAGGTTCTTGATATCAATGGTCCTCCGCCTCAGTTGATCTGCGACTTGCTCATGCGTACGTCCTTTGTTGATCTGCCGACGCACCAGTTGTGACTCTCCGATCCAGTCATAATCCAACTTCGTTTGAGGTCTGGCTTGTAGGGCGGCTTCGATATCGTCAATCTCATCCGCAGTGGTATCCGCTGGAAGAACTGCACATCTAACATATGCAAACTGAGCAAACTTGCTTTGATCTTGTGCGTAGAGGTCACGCATAGCACTCAATCTACGGTTCCCGTTGACGACTACTCCGGTTGCCGTAATCAAGATCGGCTCCCGCTGGCCTTCAACTTCGAGAACTTCATCGATGTTAGCTATTGAGGCCTTAGCAGCCTTAGTTATTTTCCGGAGAATACCATGCTGAAGTTGTTGAACAGTCGATGACTCTTGACCCATGGAAAACAGAGTCTTGTCCAGTTCTTTCTGTGCTATGACACTTTGTTGTTCAGAGAATGTTCTGCAATTTCCCATTCGGTACACTGGCAGGCCTACCTCAAGCTTTATTTCCGGAAGATCAATTCGATCCCCTCGAAAATCATCCAGAGCACTTGTCTTATCTTTTGCCGCAACGCGCTTGGCGATTGTAGCCTCGCGTTCAGAGCGGGGCTTTAGGCTGATTTCAAACACCATATTGGTCCTCACTCAAATGCTACGACTAAAATTGGAACGGTAATGACGCGATCAAAGAGCTTTAGCTCACGGATGACCCTTTCCGCAGAGGCAATATTGTCGCCGATTTCTTTGGCAGCTTCTCGCGTGGGCAAGCCGATTGCAGCAGCCTCAATTCTTCCTGATTTATATAGATATTCGAGCTTAAGGAGATCATATGGGGCACGGCTCATATTGCCGGTTTGAAGCTGAAAAGCCAAATCGTTTTTCAAAGAAAATACTTTGATCATAGACTCACTATCGAGCCTTACATCCATCGCCCAACCGTCGTTCAAAAATTCCTTTTCCACATGCTCTCGGATGGCTCCCGTGCACCTCTTTCCAATAGCAATAGATGGTTCTTCAAAAACATCAGTGAGCCACTCTTTTAGGTCTCGATTTTCCCATACAGCCCCAGCCTCATGGTGCTTATCATACGTGTACGCTAACTTCATTGGCTCTCTTTTGCACTGGGTTCATAGACGGGCTTATTCATGGGTCTGGTCCTCAATCGGCCTGCCCGGAGATCATGTATCCGCCCCCATGCGATATCAACGTAGCGTTTCTCCAAGTCGCAACCGAATGCGCTCCGCTCATGCTTCAAGGCTGCGATTGCCGACGACCCAACTCCCAGATACGGATCCAAAACACTATCTCCTGGATTGGTCAATGACAAAACAAGGCGCTCCACCAAGGCGACTGGGAATTGGCACGGATGATCTGTCTTCTCGACATGGTTAGATTTTACGTTGGGAATATCCCAAATATCAGAGGGGTTTTTACCTAGCGGGTTGCCGGAAATCTCGCCCTTGTTTGGCCCCTTAAAGTGTTTCTTGTTCGGATATTTTGAGGGAACACGAACTGGGTCAAGATTGAATGTGTAATCCTCAGATTTAGTGAACCACAAAATAGTCTCGTGGCGTCCCGAAAAGCGCTTTTGGCAATGCAGCCCATGACCAAAAGTCCACACAATTCGGTTCCTCAACTGAAGGCCCAATTGTTTAAATATTGGGTAGAGAAGGATATCGAGAGGGAAAATTTCGCCATTGTGAACGTGATTGCCCACCTGCCAACAGATAGAGCCTGTCGGATGTAGGAGCCGAGCGGCCTCTGCAATACACGCAACCTGTTCTTCGATATAGACTTCGTGCGAACGGCGCTTCTCGTATTCTTTGCCGATGTTGTAGGGCGGCGACGTTACGATGAGCTTCATTGATTCATCGGGAAGCCTTCGCATGAACTTGAGATTATTCTCACACGATACTTGAACATCAATATCCCGCTGCAGTCTGGTCACGTCGGCGATACTATTCTTTTCGGCCTTACGGCTGGCGGCTGTCTTTGTCATTGATTTTCAGGCATAATTTATAGACTCCTACTGGACTAGTGTGCACTCTGCAGTTCATTTTGTGAAGCCAAAAACTACATTTTGTTTCCAATATCTTCACTCTAAGGTGCTGTACGTTAACCGCCCCCAGTTGCTCCGCGCGGCCCTTGCAAATATGGAGTTCAGATGCGTGCGCTATCAATCAACTACAAACGCCACCGTTTTCCACCTAAAATAATCGCCCACGCGGCCTGACTCTACTGCCGGTTCAATCTCAGTTTTCGTGAGATGGAAGAGATGTTTCTGGAACGCGGTATCAATATGTCATACGAAACGATCCACTGATAGGTTGCAAAATTCGAAACTGCTATTGCGCGCGGGTCACGCCGCCGCCATTCTCAACCCGGCGATATTTGGCATCTGGACGAAGTCGTTGTCACAATTAGGGGTCGTAAATTCTGGCCGTGGTATGCGGTTGATCAGCATGATGTCGTTCTGGACAAAACTTTGCGGAACCGACGCAATACGTCAGCAGCAAAACGCCTACTTATTCGATTAATGAAGAAGTAGGTGAGATCGCGAACCGCAATCTCCGGTTGGTTTTGTTTTCAGGCCTTAAGCTCCTGCGAGCCCAGACCTGTGTTTCCCATATGTGGGGTCTACAGACAGCCTGCATCCCTGTTTCCGCATATGGGAACGCTTCGCCTCTGCTCCGCTTGTTAAGTAGGGCAGATGTTATCTGCGCGGCTTTCTCACGTTAATTGCAGACGCATCCAAATTGTTTTTGAGATGCACTGCATAATGCTTTTCAATCATCTCGATCGAAGTGCGGCAATTCTTGGCGATTTGGTAAATGTCTGCCCCTTCGAGCAGCCGAAAGGAAATATAACTATGGCGTAGCGAATACAGCGTTCGCCTATTTCCTTGCCGATCTGTCTTTAGGTCGAGCTCAGATAAGATTCTGTTGAACTGTTTCTTGTGATCTACCGGAAACAGACGGTCGGTCGGATTTGACTGATTACGCTCTTTCATGCGCTCAAAGGGTCGGACCGCACCGGTGGTGCTTTTACAATATCCGACCCCGCGCTTTCCGCGAACTTCGATTTCGAGAATTACCTCGTCGCTGGCGTCATCTAAAACAATTTCGACATCTCGATATTCGAGACAGTTAGCCTCGTCCGGTCGAATGCCAGTGTTCGCCATAAACAAGATTTTATCATGTAACTGCTCTGCCAGCCTTTTATGGTAAGAGTTCTTAGCGCCCTGAATGTTTCGCCGCGTCGCTTCGTAGAGCTGTTTATATTCCTCAGGTGAAAACCACGCCCGATGAGAAACCTTACTTGTCCCGCGATACGGAGCAGACAAATCAGGCAAGTGCGAAAGCCAACCATTTCGTACTGCAGATTTCAAAGCCATCCTCAGCGTGACAATTTCTTTCTGAATGGTTGCAGGGGCTGGTGCCTTTCCACGATACTCAGATTGCATCCGCGAAATTCTATACTCTTGGATTTTTGTGGTCGAAATTTCAGACAGGCCTAATTTTCCCAAATACGGTTGTAGGTGCAAACGAACATGGCGCTGGTGATTGGTTAAACACTTTGGGTTCCGCTCACCCATAGTGTCTGCTTCAAACTCTTTTAGGAATTGCTCGCTTGCAAATGAGAAGGTCTTTTCATTTTTTAATTCTCCGCGTGAGTGCTTACCTCGCAAGGTAAGATACCAATCTTCAGCAACGTCTTTAGCCAATTGAAGGCTTTCTTGCTTACTAGAAATTCTGTGGTTCTTTCCGTTCAGAAAAGTCGCGCATTGCCAGAAGCGGCTGTTTTCACGTCTGTAGATATGAACTTTCTCACCGAGAATCGCGTGTTTTTCGATTTTCATGTATCACCCCTACTTATGTGAAAGTGTGTAAGCTGTGTGTAACACATTTTAACTAGGTCGCGCTAGATAGAAAATACTGAACTATTTGTTATTATTGGTATTTTGGTGACCCCGACTGGATTCGAACCAGTAACCTGCCCCTTAGGAGGGGGCTGCTCTATCCAGTTGAGCCACGGAGCCACGCGGGTAAACAGATACGCATATTCGATACCGACTTCCAGCACCAAAATGGTGTCGCACAGCAAATCCTACGACTGTAGCAGGGTAGAATTTACCCCCTTTTCACCAGAACCCCGCAATCAGAAAACCGTATTTCATGGGTTTACTTGGTAACGTCTGCTTGATAACACATTCATTAATACGAATATGTAAAATCCCATTCGCTATACTGGCCTGATTGACGCAAGATATGCTACCCCCACCATAAGCATCGCCTGACATCCCGACAAAAGGATACCCGATATGAAACTCTTGCCGCTTCTTCTCATTGCATTGTTTGGCGCGAATATGGGTCACAGCAAAATGCTGACCATCGCGCCCCAATCGATCATCGAATGGAAGGCTGTTTACGGTGTGGTTGAAACCCGCAACCGCGTTCCGGCCCGCGCCCGCATCAGTGGCACCATTGTCGTGTTGGACGTCAGTGAAGGTGATATCGTTACTGAAGGCCAACGCATTGCCTTGGTCAAAGACGATAAGTTGGAATTCCAACTGGCCGCGTTGGACGCCCAAATCAGCGCCCTTCAGGCTCGTCTGAAAACAGCCGCCGAAGATCTGGTGCGTGGCGAAGAGCTGATAAAACGCGGTACGATCACGGCACAACGGCTCAGCCTGTTGCAATCCCAGGTCGATGTCCTAAACGGCGAAATTCGCGGTGTTGAGGCCCAGCAACTGGTGATCGACCAACAAGTCTCCGAAGGCGAAGTGCTCGCCCCCGAAGCCGGTGTCATTCTATCCGTGCCCCCCGCCAAGGGCTCGGTCATCACCCCGGGCGAAACAATCGCGGTGATAGGCGGCGGCGGGGCGTTCTTGCGGCTGTCGGTGCCTGAACGTCACGCCACATCGTTAAACCAAGGCGACGAGATTTCGATTGGCGAAGGTCAAACTGGCCGTCTCGCCAAAATCTACCCCCAGATTGAAAATGGCCGCGTGCTGGCCGATGTCGAAGTCACTGGCCTTGACGACCGCTTTGTTGGTCGCCGTGTGCCCGTGCGCCTGCCTGTTGGAACGCGAGACGCGCTCCTGGTGCCGCAATCTGCGGTTTTGATGCAGGGCGGCATTGATTTCATCACGGTTCAAGTGAACGATGAGCCGTTGCGCCGTGCCGTGGTTCTGGGGGCCGAAGTGACGCTTGACGGTGTGATCTGGGTCGAGGTTCTAACCGGCGTTGCAGCTGGCGACACATTGGTGACCGATCATGAGTGAAGAGCAAACAAAGCAAACAGGGGCACTTGGCATTGCTGGCCAACTGACCCGTAAATTCATCGCCTCGCCGCTGACACCGCTGTTATTACTGGCGTCATTTGCGGTTGGGATGATCGCACTTGTCAGCCTGCCCCGCGAGGAAGAGCCGCAAATTTCGGTACCCTTGGTCGACATCCACGTCGAGGCCGCAGGCCTAAAGGCCGAAGACGCGGTGAAACTGATCACTGAACCGCTCGAGGCTATTGTTAAGGGCATTGATCAGGTCGAGCATGTTTATTCTTCGACCCGTGACAATCAGGTGATGGTTACGGCGCGGTTCGTCGTTGGCGTTGAATCCGAAACCGCAATTTTGCGCGTCCACGACAAACTGCGCGCCAATATGGACCGCATTCCGGTTGGCATTCCCGAACCGCTTGTGGTGGGGCGCGGCATCAATGATGTAGCGATTGTGACGCTGACGTTTTCGCCCAAATCCGGCCAAACCTCGATGAACGCCAATGACCTGTCCCGCATCGTGCGCGAGGTCGATTCCGAGATCAACAAAATCGATGACGTCGGTCTGACCTATATGGTCGGCGAAACCGGCGAGGCGCTACGCGTTGCGCCCGACCCTGAAAAACTGGCGCTTTACGGCGTGACACTGCAACAATTGGTTGGCAAAGTGCAGGGCGCAAATTCGACTGCGCCTGCGGGCACTGTGCGCGATGGCGGTGACCAGATCGGCCTGATACTGGGCGATACTCTGTCCACCCCCGGCCAAATCGGCAATCTGAAACTGACTTCGCGCGATGGGCGCCCTGTTTATGTGCGCGATGTCGCGGATGTCAGTTTCGTCACCGATCTGGACGAAATGCACGTCGCCACCCTGCATCGCACCGACGACCATGGCATTGAGCGCATGCCCGCCGTCACCCTGTCCGTTGCCAAACGCGCCGGTGCCAATGCGGTGATGGTTGCCGAAGCCATCCTGCACAAGGTCGAAAGCCTTGAGGGCAATCTGATCCCGGACAGTATCAACGTCGAAGTGACCCGTGATTACGGCGAAACCGCCGACGAAAAGGCCAACGAGCTGCTGTTCCATCTGGGCCTTGCCACAGTGTCGATCGTCGCGCTGGTGCTGATTTCAATCGGTTGGCGCGAGGCCATCGTGGTCGCCGTTGTGATACCGATGACCATCTTGCTGACACTGTTTGCAGCGTGGCTCATGGGTTACACCCTGAACCGCGTGTCGCTGTTCGCGCTGATCTTTTCCATCGGGATTCTGGTGGATGACGCCATTGTTGTGATCGAAAACATCGCCCGCCACTGGGGTCTGAAACCCAAAGGCCAAAGCCGCTTTGGTGCCGCCATCGCAGCCGTGGCCGAAGTCGGCAACCCCACCATCGTTGCCACCCTGACTGTTGTGGTGGCCCTGCTGCCGATGCTGTTCGTGTCGGGTCTGATGGGGCCGTACATGAGCCCGATCCCCGCCAATGCTTCGGCCGCGATGATCTTTTCGTTTTTCATCGCCGTCATGGTTACCCCGTGGTTGATGATGAAGGTCGCTGGCAAGGCCGAAATGCACCACGACGAGGACGCCGAAGCCGGTGGACGGCTGGGCAAACTCTACACCGCTGTTGCCCGCCCATTGCTGGTCAAAAAATCAACCAGCCTGATATTCCTGCTGATTGTCGTGGTCACCTCTTTCGGGTCATTGGCTGCGATTTACACCCGCGATGTCACCGTGAAACTACTGCCGTTTGATAACAAATCCGAACTCTCGGTGGTGATTGACCTGCCCGAAGGTTCCTCCGTTGAGGCCACCGATGCGGTCGCCCAACAGGCTGCCCGCATTGCGCTTGGACTACACGAGGTCACCTCGGTCCAAACCTATTCCGGCACCGCCGCGCCGTTCAATTTCAACGGGCTGGTGCGCCACTATTTCTTGCGCCAATCGCCTGAATTGGGCGATGTACAGATCAACCTTGAAGGCAAGGATGAGCGTACCCGCACCAGCCATGAAATCGCGCTGGAACTGCGTGAGTTGCTGACCCAAATGGACATCCCGCCGGGCACCAACATAAAAACGGTCGAGCCACCCCCCGGCCCGCCCGTGATTGCCACCTTGCTTGCCGAGGTTTATGGCCCCGATGCCGACACCCGGCGCGAAGCCGCGCGCCGCATTCGCAAGGCCTTTGAAGCCGTGCCCTATGTGGTCGATGTCGATGATGGGTTTGGCATCCAACCCCGCCGGATGCGAGCCGAACTATCGCCGGATGATCTGGAGTTCTATCACGTTCAGGAAAGCGACGCGTTGGACACGCTGCGTCTGCTGAACAATCAGGTCACGGTTGGCTATTCGCACCGTGGCAAAGGCCGCCAACCGATCCCGATTGTGGTGGGCCGTGACCGCGGCGACCGTGTAATGGATGAGCGTGTGTTGGCCACACCTGTGCCGACCAACGTGTTGCCGGGCGATCGCGGCGTGGTCGAATTGGGTGATGTCGTCACCATTTCGCAGGAACACGCCTCGTTCCCGATTTTCCGCCACAATGGGCGCTTTGCCGAAATGGTGATGGGCGAAATGGCGGGCCAGTTCGAGGCCCCGCTTTACGGCATGTTGGCGGTCGCCGAAGAGTTGGACAAAATGGACTGGTCGGACATGGAAAAACCCGCCATCAGCCTGAACGGGATGCCAACAGACGAGCGCGCAACCACCTTGCTGTGGGACGGCGAATGGGAGGTCACTTGGGTCACCTTCCGCGACATGGGAGCGGCCTTTGGCGTTGCATTGCTGGGCATCTACATTCTTGTGGTGGCGCAGTTTGGTTCGTTCCGGCTGCCGCTGGTGATCCTGACGCCGGTGCCGCTAACCTTTCTTGGCATCATGTTGGGACACTGGCTGTTCAACGCACCATTTTCTGCCACCTCAATGATCGGCTTTATCGCGCTGGCCGGGATCATTGTGCGCAACTCGATCCTGTTGGTGGATTTCATCCGCCATGAGGGCAAAGGCCATGTTGATCTGGATATCCTGATCGCCGCCGGTGCCACCCGTTTCAAACCGATCCTGTTGACGGCGATTGCAGCGATGATCGGGGCGGGCGTGATCTTGACCGACCCGATCTTCCAAGGGTTGGCGATTTCGCTGTTGTTTGGGCTGGCCACATCCACCATCCTAACGGTGCTGGTGATCCCAGCAATCTACCGCGTGTTCAAGATGTAGTTTAGATAAAGGGGAGCGCTGTTGGCCCACCGCTCCCCTTTTTTACCCGCATCCGCCGAAGATTTGAAAACTTGCGACAGCTGCTGGACAATGTTAGCGGTAACATACTTGAAACGTAGCTGCAACATCAACCTTGGACAAGTTGAGAATTAACGTTATCAATGTAAAAACGCCCAATCAGGAAACCCATCTGTGGACCCACAACATACACCGCCCAAACGCATGCTGACCCTGCGTGACGTTTCTGAAGCCGCTGGCGTCAGCGAGATGACGGTCAGCCGTGTGTTGCGCAATCGCGGCGATGTTTCGGACGCGACCCGACTAAAGGTTAATGAGGCCGCCAAAAAACTGGGCTATGTGCCAAACAAAATTGCCGGTGCGCTGGCCTCGCAGCGGGTCAATCTGGTGGCGGTCATCATCCCTTCCATGTCCAACATGGTGTTCCCCGAGGTCATGACTTCGATCTCCGAAGTACTGGACGAAACCCCCCTGCAGCCGGTGATTGGCGTCACCAACTACCAACCCAAAAAAGAAGAGGCCGTGCTGTTTGAAATGCTGTCATGGCGACCGTCTGGTGTCATCATCGCGGGGCTCGAGCACACAGATGCCGCCCGCGCCATGATGCGAAACGCCGATGTTCCGATTGTCGAAATCATGGATCTGGACGGCGATCCTATTGATGCCATTGTCGGGGTATCCCAACACCGTGCGGGGCGCGAAATGGCCGAAGCGATTATCGCACAGGGTTATCGCAAGATCGGTTTCATGGGCACCAACATGCCGCTGGACCACCGCGCCCGCAAACGGCTTGAGGGCTTTACCGAAGCCCTCGCCAAGGCCGGCATCAAAATCGCAGATCAGGAATTTTATTCCGGTGGTTCGGCTCTTGTAAAAGGCCGCGAGATGACCGAAGCGATCCTGAAACGATCCCCTGATCTGGATTTCCTCTACTACTCGAATGATATGATCGGAGCGGGCGGCCTGCTCTATTGCCTTGCCAACGGGATCGATGTGCCGGGCAAGGTCGGGCTGGCGGGGTTCAACGGGGTTGAATTGTTGGATGGCCTGCCCAAACAGTTGGCCACAATGGACGCCGAGCGTCACCAGATCGGACGGATTGCTGCCGAAATCATTGCCGCACGGGCAAATGGCCAAGAGGTGGAACGGCGTGTGGAGCTGACCCCGCGCCTGCAATTTGGCGACACCTTAAGGCGTTAGTGTAGACCAGCGCCGCTGCCAGATTAAAACTGTTCATCAACCCTGCCAAATCAAAGGATGGCACACAAAGCAACTCCAGGACGCTTTGTGAAGAATAGAGGTGTTCCATTATCTTCCTTTCATAATAAAGTGTCTATAAAAATTCAGCGCCCCTAAAATGGGCGTTATAAAAATGTGGTGTTCATAAAGACCTATAAAAGATAGACCTTCCCAGCATTTTCTCTGCAGCTGGTCAGTTCGCGGAGTCCTTACCACAGGTCAACAAGCCAGTATTGAGGGTGCTAACTTGCCGCAAGCAATTTTGAATAGGTCTCTTGACCTTCCAGTCACTGGAAGCTTTATCTGAATACTGAACTCAACACTCTATAGGTCCGGTGCCCCAATGAACGATCAAACTGTAACCTCATTCCAGATCGAGGGATTGAACTGCGCCTCTTGTGCGGGGCGCGCTGAAAAAGCGCTGAATGCGATCACCGGCGTGGCCACAGCCAGTGTCAATCTGGCAGGCGAAACCGCACAGGTTTCCTACGCAGCCCCCGCCGATACACAGGTCATGATCAAGGCCTTGTCCGATGCCGGATACCCCGCCGCAACTCAAGAAGTGACGCTGCAAATCGAGGGTATGAGCTGTGCGTCCTGCGTTGGCCGCGTGGACAAGGCGATTGCGGCTGGCGACGGGGTGGTGGATGTGTCCGTGAACCTCGCCACCGAAACCGCCACCGTGCGTTACGCCACCAAAGCCACCACCGTTGGCCAGATTATGGCCATCGCCTCTGCCGCCGGATACCCTGCCAAACCCAAATCAGACGCGCCTGCCGACACCGACGATCGCGCGATGCGCAAAGCAAGCGAAATCACCCGCCTCGGATGGCTCACACTGCTCGCAACCCTACTGGCCCTGCCAGTATTCGCCATTGAAATGGGCGGTCATTTCATCTCTGGCGTGCATCACTGGGTCAATGCCAACATCGGCGAGCAAAACAACCGCCTGTTGCAATTTGTCCTGACCACGCTGGTCCTGTTCGGTCCCGGATTGCGGTTTTATCGCATCGGCATCCCCGCCTTGCTCAAAGGCGCGCCCGAAATGAACTCGCTGGTGGCGCTTGGCACGGCGGCGGCCTACAGTTATTCGGTGGTCGCCACATTCGCACCTCAGCTACTCCCAAAGGGCACCGACAACGTCTATTTTGAGGCCGCAGCGGTGATCATCGTGTTGATCCTGCTTGGCCGCTACCTTGAGGCTCGCGCCAAGGGGCGCACTGGCGAAGCGATCCGCAAGCTGGCGGGCCTACAGCCCAAAACCGCACGGGTTGAGCGCGGCGGCGAGATCATTGAACTGGCAATTGACGACATCGTGCAGGGCGACATCCTGCACCTGCGCCCCGGCGAGAAAATCGCCACGGACGGTATGGTTCTAAGCGGCAATTCTTTCGTTGAAGAAAGCATGATCACAGGCGAGCCCGCCCCGGTGCAAAAACTTGAGGGCGCGTCCCTTGTCGGCGGCACCATCAACGGCGAAGGCGCACTGACCTTCCGCGCCACAGAAGTCGGCGCAAACACAGTGCTGGCGCAGATCATCCAAATGGTAGAACAGGCCCAAGGTGCCAAATTGCCCATTCAAGGCATGGTCGACAAGATCACCGCGATCTTTGTACCCGCCGTACTAGCGGCGGCTGCAATCACCTTCGCTTTGTGGTTCTTCTTTGGCCCCGACCCCGCGCTTAACTTTGCCTTGGTCGCTGGCGTATCAGTGCTGATCATCGCTTGCCCCTGTGCGATGGGTCTGGCGACGCCCACCTCGATCATGGTTGGCACTGGGCGGGCCGCCGAATTGGGGGTGCTTTTTCGCAAGGGCGACGCACTGCAAATGCTGCAAGAGGCCAGCGTGGTGGCGTTGGACAAAACCGGCACCCTGACCGAAGGACGGCCCGAATTGACCGATTACACCGTGGCAAAAGGGTATCTGTATGATGACGTGTTGCGTCTGGCAGCCGCAGTAGAATCGACGTCCGAGCACCCGATTGCCAAGGCCATTGTGCGCGCAGCCGCCAAGAAAAACATGACCCTGCCAATGGTCACTGATTTCACCTCGATCACCGGATACGGTGTGCGCGCCGTGGTGGACGACAAACAAATCCTAATTGGTGCAGACCGTTTGATGACGCGCGAAGGTGTCGCATTTGAAGCCTTTCAAACCCAAGGCAACGTGCTGGGACAATCGGGCAAAACCCCGCTATATGCCGCCATTGATGGCGTAGCAGTGGCCGTTATGGCCGTGTCCGACCCGATCAAACAAACCACCCCAGCCGTGATCAAGACCTTACATGATCTGGGCCTAAAAGTGGCGATGATTACGGGGGACAACCAAGGCACAGCCGATGCAATCGCTCACGAACTGGGTATCGACCACGTGGTGGCCGAAGTGCTGCCCGATGGCAAAGTCGATGCGGTCAATGCGCTGCGCAACGAGGGCGGCAAAATCGCCTATGTTGGCGACGGCATCAATGACGCGCCAGCCTTGGCCAGCGCCGATGTTGGCATTGCCATTGGCACCGGAACCGATGTGGCCATTGAGGCGGCGGATGTGGTGTTGATGTCGGGCGATCTGAACGGGGTGATCAACGCCTTTGACATCAGCCAGCGCACCATGCGCAACATAAAGCAAAACCTGTTTTGGGCGTTTGGCTACAACGTGGTGCTGATCCCTG
>Ga0209345_10000967_pt1 | contig 36761 bp, 54 predicted proteins | sample Cruoilmetagenom7_FD_187294 | JGI IMG/M metagenome (GOLD analysis project Ga0209345, IMG submission 187294) | Oil polluted marine microbial communities from Coal Oil Point, Santa Barbara, California, USA - Sample 7 (SPAdes) (version 2) | ecosystem: Environmental > Aquatic > Marine > Oil seeps ...
GCGACTGGAATATCTTCGATAACCATGTAGTTGTCAAGTTCAATTTCCTTACCATCCCTTGTTCTTATCGTTACCCGATTAACCTTTGGGTGATATTCTGTAACCATTACTCTCTCGCCATTTCTAGCGACTATATCTGCTCCAATTTCAACATTGTGACACAATGTCGCGTTTCTAATAAATTGTGGTTTATTCTCCTGATTCTCCATGTGTTTCTGTAATGAGTTCATCTTCGTTTTTGATTTTAATTTCTTGTTTAATTTTATCTTCTATCTTTTGTAATGTTTGGAATAAGTTCATGTCCGTCTCTTTCCAAGCCTCAATACATCTAAGGTGATAAATCACATTTGAATGTCCTTGATTAAATGAATCACCGATCTTTTGAAGGGATGCATCAGAGTACTTATCCATGAACCAATAGCATAGTCTTCGAATGTCCACCAGTTTGCCAGTTTTAAGAAGTTTCCCTGACTCTCTCATTGTTCTGATAGTATCAGGTGCTATTCTGTAATGGTTGCAAACAACCGCAATTATATGCTCCATTGACAAATAGTCATTAGCATATTTAGTTAAGTTCTCAAGATTGAATTTCTGAATGTTGAATTTTGCAAACTCAGAAGGCGTCAGTTTCAGTTGAATTATAACTGTCTGGTCGTGTGTATTTTCTGCGTACTTTATCGCTCTCATTGTATTGTTGTTTAAAATGTTCAAAGCCGTAGCTTATTAAAGATATTTGACCATGCTTGTAAAGAATTTCTTGCATAGCGTATTGTAATTGGCTTGGTGTACCGTCTTCCTTTTTTACCTCACACCAAATATCGGGTAAAATTCGATGTACTCCTAATAAATCCGGAATACCATTCTTATTTGTTTGAATCAGTTTAACCACAAAGTATCCTTCTTTCTCAAGATACTCTGTGATTTTCTTCTGATGCCATGACTCAGGCTTGTTCATCAGCCATTTCTAAAACGTCATCACCAGAAGACCGGTGATAAACTTGGTTACCTCTTTCATCATAAGCTAATTCTTCTGCCTCGATTAAGGTTAGAAGTGCAAACTCAAGTAGTTTGTCCTTTTGCACTGGTGATAGTTCGTCTAAATATTTCTCCATTACAGTTCCATTTTTAATTGTGGTTTCTTCTTTTTATTTAATCCAAAATCCCTTTTAAAGTAATAAGTAGTGTAGGATTTCTTTTTCACTACCGTATTGTAAATCTTATCCTCAATACCACCTTCACTGAAAATCCAATAAACATCATTGAATTTCCTATCCATAGTTGTCATTCTGTCTCTTCCTTGCCAATAGCTTGTTGCAGAAAAGTCGATATTGTAGAATACAAGTACATCAGCATTCGCAAGTTTTGTTCCCTCTCGCCCTGACTGTATCTGGAGAGCGATATGTTTTTCGGGATTGGCATCGAATGTAGCGATATCGTTGCATAGGTTGTCGCCAAACACTTCCTTAAGTATTTCATATTCAGCGATAAACTTGTAGAACATGGCGATCTTTTTACCCTTGAAATGGCTTTTAATAAATTCTCCCTTTGTTCTGTCAAATCCGGTTCTTGTTCCATCTTCTAATTTTATTGAGCCAGAATACATTTGGTGCAGCTTTGACTGTAATTTTACCGGAGTGTCAGCAATTACTCTGTCTCCGATTACCAAATTCTTCTTTAATTGATTAATAACTTTATATGTGCTATCCTTCATTTTCACCCTGAGGATATGCTCTTTAATTTCTCCTGAGAATCCCGCTTGTTTCTGAGAAAACTCAACAAACAAATGGCTAATCTTATCGAATACCTCGTCCTTTCTGCAATCAGAATAATCATTGACAACTCTACCATATGCAATCGTCTTTTCCTTTTTATCTACATGATGATTAGCAAACTGATAAAAGTTCTTGTATGCTTTTGCCAATGGTGAATCTTGCTTAACCCAAAATTGGTGAAAGATTTGAGAATATGACTCAGGAGTTGGTGTTCCTGACAAGAAAATCACTTTTGTTTTCGGTGACTTATCTAGCATATCTGCAATATCCCTTGCTCTTTTATTAGGTTTAGGAAATGCTCCAATGCCATGAGCCTCGTCCAGGATCAGTATATCAACATCTTCATGGTCAGCCTTGTGAAATGACTCATAATTGATAACCTCAAACTTATAATTCAATCCGGAAGTTTCATAATCGTCCTTGATGCTCGAAATTGCTTTCTTTTTCGTAACAAACAAGACCTTCTTTGCTCCTTCTGAACAGAATAATGCACAAAACGTTTTACCGGTTCGTACTTCCATCGCTAGGTAAAGCATATTGTGTGTATCCAATATTGCTTTACCTTTGTTTACTATTTCCTCTTGATAATCTCTTAGTTTGAATCCCATAAGTCATCCCAAGCATCGCTTGTTTTTATACATGAAAATACAGTTCCTAAGATTCCTGATATGATAAGGAAGTACCAACCATCAGGTATCAATTTGTAAAGTGCTGCTATAAAATAAATGTAAGTAGTACACAATGACAAGACCGATACCATAAGCCATACGATTAATCTAAATGCTTTTTTCTTCATTATTTCCTAAATCTCATTTTTTCCATTAAACCAAAGTAGCTTCCAATTAATCCACCAGTCAAGCTACCTACAATTACTGGTAAATATTTCCATTCAAAATCCGTTAGGATTGCTTTAAAGGATACCACACCAATTGTGATTCCAACAAGCCAAGCGATGTGAACGACTGCACCGGAAAGAAGTACTCCTTTCAAATGGTTCATTGCAATCATTTTCACGTTCCATGTTCTTGCCCAGATAAAAATTAACTGGTTTACAAAAACTGTGATTGTCATTAATAATATATTATCCATTATCGCTGAGGGGATTTATACTTACCTCTTCTCTTGTTGGATAAAGAAGTAAAGTAATTCATACTCATTAACTTTTGGAATCTGTGAATCTCCTTGCCTTGAAGAAGATTTGACTTTAATAATGTTTGTTTGTTCATGATTGTTTATTTAAAAAAATATGGTTGAATTGTTTTATGCTCTCCGTCAAGATGTTGTAATACGAATCCTGATCGTCCTTTCTTAAAGTTGGTCTGTACCCACTCACTTGATGGTGAGAATGCTAAGTAATTCATGTACTCGAAGTCATCACTTGATGCCATGTCCAAAATCAATTGGTGAGAATCTCCTTTAGAGAATTCTATTTTCTTGCCGTCATATAATCCGTTCTGTTTCATATACTGGTCAATCTTTTCAATTTGCTTTGGGTCAAGGTTCGGTTTAAATCCGAACTTAAGATTCTTAGAATCCTTTCCATGAGTTATTACAAATGTATGATTAAATACTGAATAATGGTTGATAAATCTTTCGTGATTTGTCACAATAACTCTGTTTTGATACAGAATCTCTGCCATTTGCTTGAATGCTGAGTTAACAATGTACCCAAAAGCACCGGCATGATTGTCTTCACAAATGTTGTTACACTGTATGAAATCGTAATGTTTAACAAGTCTCGACAACATATGCATCTTGAATCTCAATGCTACATCAAACGCTTTCTTGTTATCCATGTTCTGAGGAAGTGAGTGTCCTTTCCTGACAGTCATTCCATCCCATCCATCCATAAGGTCACCAAGTTCATCGAGGATCAAAATGTCAGCCGTTTTGGTCTTTATAATATAGTCAACCATTTCGTCACATCTTTTCATCAATTCCTCTTCATTCCATTTCGTTGGATATAAAGCCGTTCCATCCTTGTCGGTATCCATTCCTATATGAACATCAGTATAAACACATCTGTCAGCCTTAGGTTTTATTTCCTTGTATTTCTCAGGTAGGTCTGGAGTGAACAATGGCTGAACATCTAAAGGCTTAATGTATTTAGCAATAATCTCTTCCATTGCATCCACACCAATTGAGTCAGCAATAATGTTTTTTACTTCTCTGAATACAGTGTTGTAAAAAGGTGTTCCAGTATGCGTCACCGCTTTCCAAGAACTGATATGCTCAAATGGTAAATTGTACTTCTTACAGTACTGCTCGATTGTCATGTTTGAGCCGTTGTCATAATCCCATGATGTCATAAGTACTTTACGACCATCAGGGTCTGTAGTTTTCTTATTTTGATAATCATTTGAATCTGACGTAGACTTTGACTTTTCTTCCGGTATTTGAGTGCCTCTGAGTTTGTGAATCTCCAGGATCTGTGACTTGCTTACGCTATATCTTGCGTTACGACCATCATCATCTTTAGCTTTTAACTCTAGTCCTAGAATTTCTGCTTCTTCTGGCTTTAATCTCATTCTCTTCTTTTTCATTTTCTTCTTTAATTTTAATTAATTCTTTTTCTTGCCACCTTTTAAAGTGAGGCGTATCACTTTTTCTGCTTAGGGTTACACACCGAGCATGACGTGAGCCATCAGGATATGTATAAATCCTAAAAATTGACTCAGACTTGCTCATGGATTACTTTTATATCGTTTATATGTTTTGTTAACATGAATTTGATTTGTAGTACATCAGGTAACTCAGGCTTTATTCCTGACCTGATATTGCATTGAGTGTAGCCATACCTTTTCTTAAAAAAAATACCTAAGGTTCTAGCCTGAGTGATTAACTCTACAAACTCTGCATGAGTCTTTTTTGTTTTGAGATATATTGTTTTCATTTAATGTATTTTTAGATTAACTGCTTTGCCCCAAGCTAATGCTTTGGCATAAAGGTTCTCAAGGATCGCCAATTCTCTAATATCTTTAGGCGGAACAATAACTACCTCACGATTTGTGAGGTAGTGTATCATTATCTGAATGAGAGCAATCTTACTCTTCATTCGTCTTTAAAGTATTGTCTATAACCTTGATGACATTGTGATTACTAATGTCCTTGCAAATTGTAGAAATTGCGCTTACAACATTGTGCTTCTGAGTGTAGGTTTCAGAAGTACAAAGTATCTGTCCGTTTGACGCTAAATAATTGAAGTAGTATTCTCCATTTTTAGCTTTTTCGATAATCCAAGTTCCTCTATTCATTTTCTCCAGTGAGTTTAAATTTATTTGGAAATGCCAAATTTTTTGGTTTGTAATCAGGATTCTCTTCATCCCATATTGCTCTTGTGTGACCGAATAACTTAAAGTCATCTTCGAAAAACTTCGTAAATTCCTTTATCTGCCATCCCTTTCCTTGCATTGGCGGTTTGTCAGTCCTTGTTGCAGCATTGAGCCAAAGTACACCATATCTGTCGATTTTCATCTTTGATTGGTTCTCAAACATTTGTTTGTACATCGCTAATTGCATTCTGTAGGTCTTATGGATAGCATTTGACGTCTTATAATCAATCAGCCATGTTTCTCCATTAATCTTACATACTAAATCCATTGTACCACCTAATTTCAATTTGTTGTCAAATACAATTGACTCAGATAAGAAACCGGTATTATCAACTACAGAGAAAAACTTCATAAATCTGTTTATCATCTGCCACTCTTTTAACGTGAAAAAAGCATTTCCATTGTCGTCAATCCAAGTGACTGGTGAGCCTTTTAAAAAGTCATCGATAGCATTGTGAACCTTAGTACCTTGCTCACCGGCTTCTCGTAGAATCGTCTTACTGTTATTTCCGGTATCTCTCAGCCATTGCTCAAAAAATGCTCCCTTAGGATATGCATTTAATACTGTAGTTACCGATGGGTAAAAAATCTTGTTGTCTTGCGTGTAGAAACGTTCATCTAAAACGTTTGCTTGTTGCGTCTTTTCATCTAAATAAGTTAACATACTATTTCTTCTTTTTTGCGTGAGTATTATTTTTTAAAGCATTCTCGATATTTTTAATGTTGTTCCGAGATTCAACATATTTTACAATCCATTCATCGATTGTTTTGCCCTCTTTCAGTTTAACCCTCAGGTCACCGTATTTAGGGAATAAATATAATGTAGGACTAATTTGGCGATACTCTCCTTTCATGTCCTCAATTTGCTTGTCAGCTAATTGTCTAGTGATTGCCGGAGTCTTCTTTTTTTGCTTAAATTCACCCTTGTCTTTTTTTTGTGCATAGGAACTCATATTCATAATTATGGGATATAAAAAAGGTAGCCGTTTAAAGCTACCTTTTGATTAATAAATTTGTTTAGAAAGGCATATCGTCAACCTCTTCTTCTGTAGGCTCTGGAGCATCAGTTGATGCCTCAGGCTTTACAATCCCTTTTGCAATTTCCTCTGCTTTGCCTTTTAAGAAAGCAAACTCAGTGATGAAGAAAATCTTCCAATAGTTTTTACCTAAGGCTTTTTTTTGAGCCTCGTCAACTGGTGGTAAACCATTGATTGAAGTTTTCTTTTTTGGGTCATAGAAGAATGAATAAACTTTCTCCCCTTCTTGCTCGATGCTTACACCGGTCTTTTTCTTCTCACTTCCTTCCGGAGTAAAGTCGAACGTGTTAAAACAAATGTCTTTTGCAAGGTCTAAAGAAGGTAACTTCTTCAAAAAGTCAGTTCCATAGCGACCATCTGCTGCAGTTTGGATTTGGATATAAATATCGTCAACCTCATTATACAGTCTTAATTTTAATTGCTCTCCATACTTTGAATCAGCAAACTCAATTCCTACAATACGTCCGAAAACATCAGTGTGTTGAAGTTCCCATTTGTGACCTTCTGTCACCGCTTGTGTCTTTGGGTCTGTAATCTCATAAGTACGCTTATTTGCGCCTTGAACCCCTTCATTTACTTTCTGCATCATGTCTCCTTTGATGATTGAAAGATAAATTGCTTTTTGTGTGTTACCGTCTCTTACAGTTGATGCACCTCTACTCATTTTTTTTAATTTTTAAATTGATAAATATAATTAATACTAAAATAACTCAATTCCTTCACTCACGTAGCTTTTCATTTTCTTTAGGACTTCGCCTTGAATGACGCTACTAGCAGTTAAGTCAATTGTGTTTTGTTCGAACTCAAACGATATCTTTGTGAATTCCACATGGACATTGCTGACTTCTTTTTCTATGCTTAAATCTCCCCAAATATTGTACTCAATATTAAGGAATGTTTGGCTATGCTCTTCGTTGATAATTTGATCTTCCATAGGCACATGGAAATCTCTGTCTCCCCATTCAACGTCCTCAATCGCATTTGCAATTAAGTCATCATGATGAAAATCCATGTCAGTACCCTTCTCTGAGAGAAAGGAGTGAGCCATGTTTTGAAAGAATGTGTTAAGGATGTTGGTGGCAAGTGTATTGCCCATTGAAACTGATAAGTCTCTTAAATCTACTAAGGTAATAATTGAATTGCTCATACTAATTGTGTTTTGTGAGTTACTTATTTTTGTTATAAACCTCTAGGCTAGGCGATATTCCTGATGCTCTTGGTGAATCGCGTTTCTACAATATGTACTAGTATCATGTAGCGCATCATTCTAGCCTAGATGCTCATAACTGAGGCAAAGATAGTATAATATCTGAATATACCAAACTTTCCCTAAATTTCTTTTAACATTTTATGTCTTAGCAACCTCGTCCACTGGATTAACATCTTCCGGATTTCCTTTGGTCGCTTTTCATCAAGCACTGCATCGAGTTTATCCAATTCTGATGCATTACTTTGCAGAATATGGTTTAACTCATATGTGTGCTTAGAGTCTGTCAGGTAGCTTAACGCTGACAGATCCAGGATCCTACACTTCATTTCTCGGAAATTTTCACTCTTGTTTAAGTTCAATTCCGTTCCAAGTGTCTTCATGTGAGAGAGGATAAGCAAATCGATTAGCCTATCCCTCTCCTTTACTATTTCTAAGTGTTCTGATAACTTCATTACATAAATGTATTTTCGTCTTCCTCAGTCCAAGTGTCATCTACTCTTGGCTCTTCTATTCTGAAATACTCTCGCTCAATTTTGTAGGCTCTACCGGTACGTTTAGCTGACATTGGTGAGTCAGTATCCATTGGTGAGTATCTGCGATTGCTACCCGCTTTAATATTGAATTCTTTAGCAAGTACAGAGCGAATGTAAGATGTGCCAATATTGTTATTGTGGCTATACCATCTATCCTTAATATCCTTAGGAATAAATTCCATGAATTTCAAACCGTCATTGTTGGCAAAGATGTCCTCAAACAAATCATAAATCTCTTTATACAATTGACTTTTTGATTCTTGCTTTACTACATCCAATGCCTCAGTCTGAATTTGGTCTGCTGAGAATAACATCCTTGACTTGCTAAAATCTAAGTCAGGCAATGCTAACAACTCATGAAGGAAATTTGGAATCTCTCTAACCATATCATCTAAGATATTGTGATTAGCTTTTCCGACAAGACTGGGAACTTTCCTTACCCAATATCGTATTTCCTTGTCATCAACCTTAGAGAACTTATTTTCATCATTACTTGTGATGATTAGCTTTCCAAAAAATGGTAAGGAATATGGTTGTTGGTGTTTAGGGTTGACTAAGATTTTCTTCTGCGTTGCTAAATTCTTTAGCTTCTCTGTTGTTTGTACAGAATCGAACCTTGACTCTTCAATACCAATAATGTTCTTGTCAGCATAGCTACTGTTAAAATCGCTCCCTATATCTTTAGGATTCGCTACAACCATATTCTCACCAAATAACACCGTCAACCAATCTATGAAAGTTGATTTACCGGTTTGTCTTTCTTCCGACACAAGTACCAAAATTGGTAATGCTTGTTTCGGATACATATACAGACACTGTAGGTACTGCATACCCTCTTCAATTTGTTCGCCAAAAACGTGTTCAAGTAATTGTTTAGTCCATTTGTAACTGCCACCATAAATATCCGGCTGATGACTAAACTCTGAATGCTGATTATAACAGTTATCCACAATTGGCTCATAATCGATATTGTTAGGCTCTAAGCAAAAGTCATCATATCTAGGAATGTCATAAATGATGTCCTTTCCATGAAATGGCTTTATCTCTGTCATCTTCCAGAGTTTCAACTTTGTCCTTTTAATGTTATACCGATCAGATTTTGTGATTACCTTGTAGTAATCTGTTCCGACACAAATGTATGGCAATGTATCTGAGTTCCATTCGTACTGTAACCAAGTCAATGTGCTTACGACATTGTTCTTGAATTTCACTGCGCATATGAAGTCAAAATAACTATACGTTCCTTTCTCAATTACTGATGGCATATCCGCTTCAAGGATACACATACCGTCTTTAAATTGAATCAGGACATTGTTCTTTGCAACACTACAGATTGCATTCTTATCCATGTCATAATCAACGTCTCTACGCTTCGACTGAACAACCTCTACGATATCCATCAGGACACCGTTATCACTATTAAATTCTCTTATTATATTGTTCATCCGTTTACGTTTTATTTGGCTACTCCTATTTTAATACCAAGATAGTTTACTACTCTGAAAACAAACTCCACACTTGGAGCATTCTTTCTTTTTAATACCCTATTCAAATATGGTTGCCTTACTTCTAAGTCTTTTGCCATTTGAGTTTGTGTAATTTCTTTTTCTTGCATGACCTCAACAATCGTGTCGAGTAATTCATACCATTCTGTTTGTCTAACCATTATACTATTGCGTTATCAAGTTTACCAATCATTTCTCTAATCTCCGACTTTTCCATATTCATGGATAGCTTTCCGTTACTACACTCAATGTGTACTAGAAAATTGTCTTTTGTTGTCGGCACTACTGTACAAAAATTTGTCATCTTACTTTATGTTTTTTAATATGTGGGAAATTACTTTTACTGTCCATCCATTACCCAACATTTTGTATCGTTGGCTATTGCTTACTCCTTCTGTATAATTATCAGGAAGAGTTTGTAATCGTTCGCACTCTAATGGTGTGAGTCTTCGATATTCTAAATCATCTACCGCTACCTTTGGATGTCTATTGCCACCGGTCATTGTGTTTAGCGTAGGTGCTTTTCCGTATTTGGCATAAACTCTTTTGATACTATCGTGACCATTGATGTCTGTAGCATTGCCCAAATGTACTAAATTTTGACCAATTAAATCCATGTCTGAGTGATTACCTCCGGAATTACCGCCACCGGATAGACATGATGCCTTATCTTGGAAGAGTCTGTACGTACCATTTTTCTGAATCTTAACGTAAGATCCTGGTGTTTCAAGTATGTCATTTAGGATAATTCCTTTATCCGTAGGTGCTTTTACGTCCGGAATATTTGTCCAATATAATCTCTTTCTGTTCTGAGCAGATACTAATGCAGAGTTAATCTGAATAGGTTTTACACCCAAAGCTGCAGAAATGATATCTTGCCATTCCTTCTTCATATACACGTTTTCAAGTAGAAAATACTTAGGCTTAAGTTCCTTTATGAGTCTTACAAACTCGAAGAACAAAGCAGATTTTCCATCGAATCCAGTACCATCACCGGCTACTGAGAATGACTGACATGGTGAACCCGCAGTCAGCAAATCAATCTTGTGATGCGGTAGCATATACTTTGTCACAAACTGTACGTCACCTATTTGCTTTACATCAGGGTGATTCTTTTTGGCTATCTGAATAGCATACTTATCAATCTCACTTGCAAAGTAATTTTTAACCTCTATGCCGGAGTCTTTTAAAGCCTGATAGCAACATCCCATTCCATCGAATAAGGATAATACATTCAGTCCTTTTGGCTCTTCATAATCTACTGTCATTTCTGAGTCTTTAAGTGGTTGAACCAATTTGCCACACTCAGGACAATTTTGAGCCTCATACCCATAAAATGGTGAAGCCGTTACGCAATGATGACAAATCTTAATATCTGATTTTGGCATCGTTAAATCCATGTGTATCTCCATAATTATATTCTGTTTTTAATGTCTTCCATGTCTCTTACATGACCTTCCATTTTATCAAGCCATTTGTTTAGCATTCTTCTTTTTACATCAGGACGTTTTTTATACTCTGTCAGGAGTGAACAATACACTTCCTTATCCATTGACATTCTGTAGATATTTAGATGCTTTAAATCGTCTCTATCTGTAAGACCATATTTATACAATATGTCACCTATTTTTTGTGCGTGTTGCTTAATCTCTTCAATCATTTTCTTTTCCTGACTGATTAAGACTTGCTTCTCTAATTCTGAAAATTCTGTATTCATATCTGTTCTATATTTAATTCGTATAATATTGTGTTTAAATCCCATTCAAAAGGAAGATATTCCTCAGATGGAACAAATGTTGGTGGTGTGTAGCAAGTGGTGGTTATACCTTCTACAAAGAAAGCTATACCCTTGTGTGATTGTACTACTAATCTAAGGATATACCTTTCTCCAAAAATCAAATCAGTGTTTACGTCATCGACACATACCATCGCCATACCTAATCTGAATTTCGGCTTATTCATACCCCATTTTTTTAAATTTACGTTTAGCATTCTTTTCGTTTATCGCCCATACATGAGGATAATTTGGATTCATAAAACCTCTATGCTCTCCGGATGCACTCTGTAGTATTGGCACTTCTTCAATCTTGTCAGCCTCTAAATTGAATGCCCACATTTTTGTATTACCCTTATGTACCGAAGATCCTAAATGGCTAAATTTCTTGTCTAGGATGCTCTGTATTGCTACATCGGTCTGTACTTTAGACAATCTTACTTCCTCAGCCAATGGAGTGAATGCTTCTGCTGATTTTCCTTTTATTGAGAATACTATGTATACCCAAATTGCTTTTATAAAATTAATTACCGTTTTCATCTTTTCTAATTTATATGTTAAAATCGTTTTTGTCTAATTTGTAGTCAGTGATAAGGTCTGCCATCATGTCTTTACCTTCCTGACTCAATCCATCACTGAAAAAGTTACCGGAATGGTCATGCCATTCTTGGAGCGCATTCATAAGCATAGGATTGTCAACTACAATCTTAGGCAATGTGAATTTATAACCCTTTTTCTCTCTTCTAAACTCTTGTATCAGGTCAACAACACCTATCGCTCCAAATGTCTCGTCAATTGTCTCTCTGTCTTCTTTCCTGAGGAAGAATCCAACGGCACAACCTCGTCCTTGTATTTGCGCTTTCTTAGGTGAATAATAACATCCACCTGAGACATTACATCTTTTTTCCGGATTAGCAATAAAATAGTTTACGCTCTCAGCGATTCGTTTTGATAATGTTCTCATGCTTTCTTGTCTTTTAAAAATTTAGTGATTTGTGTTGCCCAATAAAATGAAGTGTACTCTGATTCAAGTAGCATTTCCATTTCTTTAATACCTACATCAGTATTTTGAAATATGTGTTTAAACAATTCCTTTTTACTCACATAGTCAAGTATCTTCATCGATATGATGACACCATTCACGTCCAATTGAACGATACCACCGTAGCACCGTTCACCTATTTTAAATGTTTTTCTCATAATTATTCGCCTCTATCGTTTTCAAATGTTGTTCCACAATTCCCGCAATATGCCGGATTAGAATTCTCTCTATCCTTTCCTAAATTATCCCAACAATTTGGGCATCTTAAATCTACTGCCATGACTATACGTTTTTATTTGTTCTAAACATATTTTTACCCTCTTTGATAAGATTGTCCATATCTCTACTCAAAGCCGTTAAGAGATTATCTAATTGGTTAAATTTCTCAAGTATCTGTTCACCCTCTAGCCTCTCATTTTTAGTAAGTCGAACATTGTCTTCATCAGCTAGAAATTCAGATAGGCACATTGGCTCACCTACAAATCCGTCTACAAAATTATACGCTTCATCGTGTTGGTCACTTATCTTCTTTTCTACAATCTCAATTCTTTCACGCAATGCTCTTTTACCCTCATTCAGTTTTGCCCATCTATAGGCATCAAAATGCTCTTCTTTCTCTTCTCCGGATAACTCTGCCCACAATACAAAGAATGCAAATTCAGTCCATAGGCAATACTCAGCGTCCTCTCTATTACTGAATTCCTTTAATTCATTTTTGCCTATCTGAACATGGAAATTCTTATTGCCATCCTCTAGGATATAGAATTGTGCAAAGTATACGTGTACATACCGGCATAATTCATCGTTAGACGTTAAAATGTCTTCTTTCTCCATATTAAACTGTCTCAGCCATATGTATGGATTCGTTTGTACTCTCTGACTTCTAAATTGATTTAATGTTTTCATGATGTTTAGTTTAAAATTTCTGATATTGGATTGTTATAATTCTTTTTGTCAAATTTGGTGATTACCTTATTCGCTTTTTCAAAGCCTACCTTTTGTATTAGATAGGCTCTGTATCTGTCTCTTAATTTACCGATTCTTACCATTGTGATGTGATGCTTTTTACTTCTTGGATTTGCTCTTGCAATTCTCTCACCTTTGCATTGGCAAGTTTTAGTGCATTCTTGTAATTTCTTAATTCGCATGAGTCAGTGATGTACCTATTTGCTCTCTTGACCTCATTAGCGTACATTTCCCGATAGTTTGATGGTAGTTTGGTATACATCTTCCCCTTACCATCCTCAAGGCTCTCAGAAGTGATGCAATAACATTTTCCAACAACCTCAATATGACCGTTCCTCTTCCACTGTTGGATGTTTGTGCCATAGTAACCTCTGTCATTATACTTGTCAAAAGGTATTTCTCTTTTGTTAATAACACTGATAATGTGTTCATTAAGTTGTGTTCTCGTTGGACTATTCCATTTTATGTATGTCCATATTGCGTGTACTTTGCTCATTTTATGACTGTTTTATGATTCTTGTTAATTCTTTTATTGCTAAGATACCCAAAAAGATCAAACTAGCTTGACCTAGATAAATTATCCAATTGATTAGATGTAGATTTGATAATAGTCTACCTTGATTTTTCATTATCTCCATGTAGATGACAAATCCACTTACCCCAATTAAGGTAGCAAGTGAATGGTATGTCATATAGTTACTGAATATTGCTTTTATCTTTTTCATCTTAGTTAAGGATTTGAATTAATGACTCGGCTTTGAAACATCTAATACCTTGTGCTTGTACATCAAAAAAGGTGATTACACCATTTTGCTTTAGCGTTTTTTGTTTTACTGTTCTTGCCTCACTTGTTGGCTCAAAGTTCATTGTAGTACCCTCAGCATATCGGATAGAACCATCTTTCTTCCTAAAGGAGAATTCAACAATTTCATTTGCCATTCTTTCTCTAATGCTCTCAGCCTTCCATGACTCAGTTAATGCTTGTTTCATTGATACTCTGTTTTGCTTGGCAATTGACCATGCTCTTAAAAATAGATTACGTTTTTTCATGATGTTTATTTTAGTGTTATATTAGTTACTTTAATTTTTTTGTTGTAGAAGTACCCCATATGTGATGCTTCATCCATAGACCATCCAACTAGGACAAATCTACCGTCTTTTCTCAAAGAGTATGTACCTTCACCGGTGTGACCGTCCTTCAATACCTTAACTTTGTTTTTCGCAATTGCTTTTACTGTTCCTCTTCTTTCCTTACCACAGTAGCCAAAAAATTGTACTCTGTCGCCTATGTTTAGATTGTGTGCCATGATTATAAGATTTTATGTCCTGATGTCATCAGATATTTGTAGTAATTGTCTTTATGCGCCTGAGATACAAATCTCTTCGTAAATGTCTTGTATTTGCCGTATTTGGTTTTTATGTTAATCGTCTCTACCATGATAGCATATTGTCTAAGTTACTGAATTCAATATGGTCAAATGTCGGTGCGTCATCGTCATCCTCGTCATCTTCCCATGTAGTATAATAATGGTCACCATCCTCATAAGATTGTTCTAGTGTCTTGCCATACTCATTAAAAGCATAGTCTTTTGCTCTCTGTTCACATCCGATATAGAATGTGTCATGGAAGAGAAAACCGTCATAGATTTTCTCTCCAGTTTGACTGTCTATCCTCATATTATAGTTGTTTAAATAAGTGTTCACCCATGTTTCTTTTTAACTTCTCGTCTTGCCATACATCCTCTCTAATTGCCGAACGTTCTTTTAAGAACCAATCTACAAAAAGTCTTTGGTCTTCGTCACCGTCACATCCCCATGTTTGTGCAACTTGCCCTTGATACGTCACATATATGACTATCTGAATAGGTGGAAACATACCGGAATGCATAGAAGAATGTAATTTTGTTCTGTAGGTCACTTTCCAATCATCGTTGGATATTGTGTCATTGCCTTCTTTTGTGAAGTTGATATTGTTTAGTTTTTCGATGAAATCAGTCATTTTGTTTAGCATAATATTGTTTTTAGATGTTGTTGTTTTATTGTTACTTGTCGAAATCCACACTAAGCAAATATATGCCTAGTGTGAAGATTATTGCTGATGCCGTTAACACTATGTTAGTGTTATGTGAATGTTCGAACCATTGTAAACTAGGTCACATTGTAACCAATTGTCTTTTACACTAAAGACAAATTCAGCGTTTAAATGTCTTGCCAATCCTCTTGACGTCTCAGTGTTCATATGTCCTTGTAAACAAAGTCTTCTTTCCTCTACAGTGATACTATAGAAATCGTTTAATCTGATTAAACCATTATTTGAAAGGTCGTTTAAAAGTTGTGCATACTCAATCATAATATAAAATTTTAAAGTTAGTGGAATGCTTAAGGAGTCGAACCTTAGCGTATGTGCCTTTATTCCTTTATGCCTATCTGTGTGGAGTCGGCAAATTACCCGATGACTCTTTTTGGTGTTGTCATTTCTACCTTTAGACTTTCCGTTCTAATGCGGTGCGATTATTCGAGATACCTTTTAGCCTATAGAAGCCGGTGGTTATTCAAGGGCGCAACCCCTCTCAATTATTATGTGATTATCCTCACCCATATTGGGTAGGTGAGTGTTAAGCTATTCAAAGAACGTTTCCCTCATTGGGATGAGCAAATATACATAATTAAAAAGTTATAAAACAAATTTATTTATAATTAATTTCAAATAATTTTGATATAACTAATTAAGTATACTGATAATCAATAAGTTATGATTATACTTTTTTTGTTATCGTGTTTTTAGTGTTAACAATAGGTATGTTACAACATTAGTTTAACGCTAGGCTTTATACTATAAGGGTTTAAGTATATAAGTATACCGGAACGTAACAAAATAACGTGTAACATAGTATTCAACTTTCTATTATGTATTTTTAGAATATTACTAATTATTACTATTATTTCTTTTTGTTACTTACTATAAAAAATGTTATAATGTTATAAAGACAGTAATAGCAAAGGATACGGACGTAACAAAAAAGTAACAAAGGTGTAACAAATAAGAGGATACGGTCTTCATACAAAATAGTTTTGATATATCCAAGACTTTTATTAAAAAATATGGCAAAATTACGTTTAATGGACTTTCTCACCTATACCGGATATAATATACCTTATTGGTTATAAAAGTGTCTTAGAACGGCTTAAAATCGATTTTAGGCTCATATGAATAATAATTGTAACTACCAAATAAATAGGCAATTATTTTCACTTTATACCCTGAATTTGCGTTTAATGGACTTTCTCAGGGTAACTGGATACTATATACCTTTTAAGTTATAAAAGTGTCTTAAAATAGCCTTAAAATGCGAAATAAGGTATAAATGTACATAATCAAATAAGTCACATATATAGCCGGTGATTAATCCAAGTCATAAACTTATCTAAACTACAGACTAGACAATTTTGATCTTAGTCACCACTAAAATATAAGTTAGACAAGCCTAACACTAATTTTTAGACAAGCCTAAAATCCTGGATCCAAGTTTTGCAGCTTCTATCGTAAAATTACGATGAACTAAAATAAGGCACAAAAAAAGACCGGTCTAAATTAATAGCCGGTCTATAGTCTAAAGTTGTTTAAAGTACTATCTAATGTAATTAACTTGGATATGTACTAACAAAGTGATTAATGTAATTGCAAAAAATGTAATTGTTAAAATAGTTCTTAAGTTGTTTTTGATATAAGTCATAATTTCTAATTTTTAATTGATTTATTTATTTAACGTTTATTTATTTGATTTATTATTTAGTCAACTACAAAGCCGGATATATCCTTCTTTCCTTCACCTTTAGCTTTCAAGCCTAAGACTACATTTTTGTGTTTAATCATTTCTAAATCTGATTTATCACCGTCAACTACCTTATAGCCGTTCCAAGTCTTAGGTAATTCATTTCTAAACACAATTGCAACCGTTCCGCCGGACTTAAGTACTTCTAAACACTTATTTTCATTATTTTCAGAACGACTAAAGGCAACCGTATAATTAGGATGATTAACATACTTTATAGCCTTTCCTTGAATTTTAGTATAATCATAAAATTGCACGTTCTTAAAGTCGGCAATATCTAAATTTGCATACTTCTTAAGCATATAAACTAAGTCTAAGTCAGCCGTTCCATTAAGCCTAAAAAATAAGTCGTTCCCCTTCTTTGCGTGGTATTTAGCTTTGTTTCTTATTTCAGTAGCTAAATGCAAAACAAAGGCTTTCTTATCATTAACATAGTAATTAGCTTTGTTTATCCTAGCTTGTTGCACGTTATTAAATTTACCGCGTCCGGCACTATATAAACAACTAAAAATGCACCCTTCACTTGCACCGGCACACAAATTGATATCTTTATTATTCATTCTATGTGGGGCAATATATAGTATAAACGTGATACCCTTGTTTTTGGCGGTCTTAGTGTTAGTTGTACCGGCACTTAATAGGCTAGAAACTAGGTGTTTAACTTTGCTTTCCGTTGTAATTTCTTTGTAAGTTCTCATAATGTATTGATTTAGAGCCAGTTAAGTCTGGCGTGTGTCGTTGGCAATATTGCCTCTGCAAATATACATAATAAATAAGTTATAAAACAAATTATAAATGGATATCTTTGAATAAAAACAAAAAAATTTAATATCCTAATAATTTAACACTTTTCTTTCTGACTGACAGACTGGCAAATCCAAGTAAACCGGATGACAATATGGCACAAAAAAAAAGCATCCTTTTCAGCCGTATGAAAAATGAAGCCAGGATCGTCTGAGTACCTCACAAAAATATCGTACATACAACCTCTATAACTTATTTAGTATGGTGGTCTAACTAGAAAAATAAGAAGGATACAACCTCTATCACTTATATATCATAGGGAAGGAATGCAATATTGTGAAGCTATAGTACGTTTTGAAGCTATGACAAAGAAGAAAGAAACGACAGAAGAAGGGTTGCCCATTGTGAAGCAAGAGGTAGAGCCAGTCAAAAAACTAAAGAAGTTGTATTCTAAATTGAACAAAAGACCACCGGTCTACAATTCGGTTGAGGATATGATGACTATGGTGAGACAGTATGTTGATGTTGGGTGTAAGACTAAACTGATTAAGGTTGGAAAAGCACCAAACACCTTTGCCATTGAGGTAAAGATACTGACTCTTATGGGAATAGTGTTGCACTTAGGATTCACATCCAGAAAACAAATGTACCAATATTCTGCTACCAATCCAGACTACTCGGAAGCGATAGCATATGCCAAGACACTTATAACACAGTACTACGAGGAAAAGATGCAAGAAGGAGTATCACCAACTGCGATGATATTTATGCTACATAACTTAGATGGACTATCAATGAATAGCCAACAAGATACTGGAGACGCATCAGCACCAGTGCCAAAGTTAGAATTTACTCGATCAGAAAACGCAAACAAAATACGCAAAATGAATGGCGGATAAAATATCAATCTCGGAGAAGTACCAACCATTATTTGACTTCCCGAAAGCAAAAGCCGTAATCGAAGGAAAGTCGAGCGAACTTGATTTGGATTACGCAAGGAAATTAATTAAGGTAGATACTATTGTGGTTACTGGGGGAAGGAACTCTGGTAAATCATTTGTAGTATCACTGGCAGCTGCTAATTGGGTAGCTGAATATATGCATAGGATTCTATTCACTAGATACACATTGGTATCAGCAGAGGACACAATTATACCTGACTTTATGGAAAAGGTAGACTTATTGGGTTACTCTCCATACTTTAAAGTGCGTAAGGATAGAATCACATCCAAGAACAACAAGGGAAAGGTAGTATTTAAGGGGATTAAGACTTCTTCGGGCAACCAATCAGCAAATCTCAAATCGTTAAAAGATTTCTCTTGTTTTCTTACGGATGAAGCAGAAGAGATTCCAGATTTGAATACTTGGAAGAAAATTTACTTATCAATTCGTGTCAAAGATGTTCAAAATGTTTCTATTCTTTCTCTTAACCCATCCGATAAGGAGCATTGGATTTATAAAGAATTTTATGAGAATCGTGGTATCAAGGGTGGTTACAATGGTATTGTTGGTAACGTCATGTACATTCATACTACTTACCTTGACTTGGATAGGGATGTCATTGCTGATAATGTCTGGAACGAGTTCAAGAGAATGGAAGAAAAAGAGCCTGAGGAATATAAGACTGTAGTACTCGGTGAATGGAGAGATAATATTAAAGGTTCGTTGTTTTTCAAGAAAGATTTTGCAACTTTTACTCTTGAGGATATAAATTATAACAATATCAAAAAGAAAATTGGGTTTATAGATGTAGCAGACACTGGTACAGACTTCTTAAGTTTTCCAATTGGATATGAGATAGGACATTTTTTCTATGTTGTGGATTGGTATTTTACGGATGAATCCAGTCAGGTTACGATAGATGGGTGCGCTGAAATGATAATGCACCACAATCTTGACTACACTGCGATTGAGACAAACGGAATGGGTTCTATTTTTTGCAGTGAGGTAGCAAATAGAGTTCCAGACCACAATCAGATTATACAAGTAAATCAAAGTTCAAACAAACACACCAGGATCTTAACCAACTCTGCCGGAGTAAGGTTGAAAATGATTCTAAGAACTGATGTAGAGTTTGGGTCTATGTACGACATGGCGACCAGACAAATGTTTAAGTATAACAAAGACAAAACCATTAATGACTGGGATGATGCTGCTGACAGTATTACTGGACTTAAGTTACTGGGTGAAGATTTAAAAGAATATTAGATGAATATTATAGAGAAGACTTGGAATTTTATCAGAAACAGAGAAGGTTCAACATTTTATGTGAGAGCCGGAAGTGGGAACGCTGACTGGAATGACATAGGTGACAAGCTAGTTGCCGGATATACTAATCCAATTTTATTACCCGCTATCCAGTTAATCGCTGATTATTTCTCGATGGCAAAATTTACTGATGGTGGAAAAGAAACTTCTCCGCTAATCGACCTACTTAATAAGCCGAATATTTACCAGACCAGAGACGACTTCTTAAAGCAGTATATCTGGTACAAGTACTGTTCTGGATTCAACTACACTTACCCAGTGTATGCCGGAACTAATAATAAGAACATCAATAGGGTTCAGAGTTTTCAGCACCTAGTTCCAAGCAAGATTTGGTTCGATGACAACTTTAAAACGCCTATTATCCAAACGAAAGGGGAAGGAGTTAATGTTCTAGGTCAACAAATCTTCTACGATAAGAACGAGCAGAACCTAAAGATTGCGATGAGTGAACTATTAACTTTCTACGACTTGGCAAACGGTCTTGAAAAGAATATGTTTACTGCTCCATCACGTTTGGATTCACTACAAATGCCACTTACGAACATTCACAAGTCATTTTCGGCTAAGAATATCGTACTTGACTCGAATGGTAAGGACATGATAACCAACAAAACTGTTGGAAATATCGCTAAGATGCCAATGAAAGAGAGCGAGAAAAAGGACATTGACAAGAAAATGTCAAGTGAATATGGTCTTGGTGGTGGTAGAAAACGAACAATTATCACAAATTCTGCCCTAGAATGGCAGTCTTTACACATAAAATTGAAGGAATTAGGCTTAGATGACTCAGTTATTGCTGATGCAATGATAGTAATCAACGCTATTGGGATTCCACCAGAGTTATATTCGCTAAATGGATCAAGTTCGACATTTGAGAACCAATCCAAAGCAGTTATCCACTTCATCCAATCGAAAGTGCAAGGTGAATTAAATGATTTCTGTAATACGTACAATTTACAGTACGGAACGGATTTAAAAGCAGATATGACACATCTTCCTATGTTTAAGGAACTTGCAAAGTCAAAAGCACTTGCAGTTAAGTCACTTGCCGCAACTGGTAAGCAATTAGTTGACGCATTGATATTCACACCGGCAGAAGCTAAGGCTATGTTTAACGAAATGAAAGACCAAATGTAATGGAGAAAACAACAGAGAAATTAGAGAAAACTTTAGCAAAAAATCCTAGACTTCATATGTTTAAGGATATTCTGGAGAAGAAAATTGCAAAAGTGGGGAATAAAGAAGGAGTTATTAAATAAAATTGACATAAAATGATTAAATGTGCCGTTCTTGGAAAGGATTTTTCCAGTAAAGAAGAGATGTATAAGGCTTTAAAAGACAATAAGTCTAAAATTATCTCGTTAAAAACATCAACAATCAAGAATTCCGAAGGGATTTCATTCAAAACGATAAACGATGTTCAAAAGATTAAAGATAACTCCGGAGACGAGCAAAAGGGAGATCCTGGTAAGATTGACGGTGTTGAGTCTGGGTATATTTATCCAGTTATTAACTCCACCAATATTATGGATTCTCACAAGGATGTTCATTTTGACGGTATATGGGATAAGTCTATATCTGAGCAGAAGGGTAAAATCTTTTATGCAATTAATCACAAACTTGAGATAGGAAGTATTATTGCTTATCCAAAAGACGTAGAGGCATTTACGAGAACGTTAAAGTTCAGAGATTTAGGTAAAGATGTGGATGGGGAGACTCAGGCACTTATTTATAAAGTTAAGATGCAAGATTACGCTAATGAAGATGCTCGGAAGACAATAGAAGCGAAGTTACCGGCTCAGAATAGTGTGAGAATGCAGTATGTTAAGATAGAAATGGGGATTGATAGCGATAACCCTGACTACAAAGAAGAAAAGGCTTTCTATGATAAGCACATAGCGAGTATCGTCAACAGAGAAGAAGTCTCTAAAGACGGTTATTTTTTCGGAGTAGCCGAAGCTAAGATTTACAAGGAGGGAAGTTTGGTTTTGTTCGGATCAAATAGCGTTACTCCAGTACTTCATGCCAGTGAGCCGGAGAAATCCACTCGCGAAAAGACTGACGCAGAATTGGAAGCCGAGAAATCACTTCAAGAACAAAAAGAATTAAACGAATTTTTAAACTTATTAAATTTTTAAAACTGTAATTATGACAGAAGCTGAAAAAAAAGCGAAAGCTATTAATGATTCAATTGACGCTATGAAAAGTCAATTGGAAGGAGTTGCGACTCAAGAGGGTCTTGCAACTGCTATCAAAGATGCCTTTGGTGGGGTTGACCTTGCTGAGGTAGTAAAGAACGTTGCTGACGTTCAAGAATTAAACAATGACTTAGGTGCTGAACTTAAAGCGTTGAAAACTGCTAACGAAGAGCAAAAAGGTGACTCTTTCGAAGGTGTAATCAAAGGAAACTTTGAAAAAATCGTTGACGCAACGATTAAGGATGAAGTGAAGCACGAATTTACAATCGCTAAGAATGTACTTACGACTGCCGTAACTTCTACAATCACTGCAAGAGATAACGCATTGTCTCCATTGGCATTCCGTAATCTTAAAATGAGAGATTTATGGAGAGCCGTAACTCTTGGAAAAGATAATGCCGGAACTGTTTCTTACATCGACTGGGATGTAGCTACAACTACAAGAGCTGCGTCTATGTTGGCTGAAGGTGATACCTTCCCAATATCTGATGCTGCTTGGGAAGAGTTCTCAATCAAATTGAAGAAAATTGGTGATACTATTCCAGTATCTGAGGAATTCACTGTAGACCAAGCACGTTTCAATGGTGAGTTACAAGCATTCTTATCTGATAACGTTAGTATCGTAGAAGATACTCAATTGTTAACTGGTGACGGAACTGGTAACAACTTAATCGGATTATTGACTACTGCTCCAGTAATGGGTGTTGTATCAAGAGGTATTGTTGACGCAAGTGTATATGACTTGATTCCAATCATGAGAGAACTTATCGTAAAAGGTAAAGGTTCTAAATATCGTCCAAACTTTGTGATGATGAACTTGACTGAAATCAACAAATACAAGTTGAAGAAAGATGCCAATAACAACTACATCATGCCACCTTTCGTGAGTGCTGATGGTAATGTTATCGATGGTATTCCAGTTATCGAGAATAACGGAATGGCTGATGACACTCTTGTTATGGGAGATTCAAGATACGGTAGAATCTATGACGGTGCGGAAGGTTACACTATCCAAATCGGTTACAAAGATGCTCAATTCGTACAAGACTTGAAAACTCTTAAAGCTAGAAAAAGACTTGCTCTTTTAATCAAGAACAGTGAGGCTGAGGCTTACTTACAAGTAACTTCTATCTCTACTGCTCTTACTAACTTAGCATTATAATAAATGGCTAAGGTTAAGTTCTTAAAAACCTTTGCTCAAAACAAGGTAGGTTCAATCACAGAGTTCGACAAGGAACTCTGTGATAAACTTATCAAGAGAGGGGTAGCCGTTGCGCCATCGAAGTCAGACTTAGCAGAAGCTAAGAAAGTTGCCGATGCAAGAGAGAAGGAAGCACTTGCTCATATCAAAGCAGATAAAGAGCAAAAGGCTGAACTCAAGAAGTTACACAAGCCAATTAGTATTATAGCAAACAGAAAAGCTATAAAACTGGCTCGTGAGGAAGCTAAGAAAAAAGCTAAAAAGAAAAAGTAATTTTAACAAACACAGTCGTAAATCATGCTTATAGACAATTCATATTTCAAAGGGGAACTTAAAGTTCCAAACTCGCAGTCATCATTAGCACCTCTGTCAGACAGAACTGGTAATGTTCAAAAGATTGAAGAGTACATCCAACGGTATGAGCGTCAGGTATTGATTTACGCACTTGGTTTGACAAATTACAACGATCTTATTTCTTACATAGACCCAATCACTGGAGACTGGATTGACGAAGGAGCAACGCCACAAAAATGGCTTGACTATGTTGACGGAACAGAATACCAGATTGATGGTGTCGATTTTGAGTGGAAAGGTATCCGCTTTGTTGAGGGAAACCAAAACTATAGCTTGATTGCTTATTATGTATTCGCTAAATTCTTGCCAGACATTTCTACTTCTTTCGGTTCTGCCGGAATTCAGAAGGAGAATACTAAATCAGCCAGAGGATACTCAAGTATCCCAAAGAGTGTTGATGCATGGAATGGATTTATAAAGTTGTATCAGGGTGATGAAATTGAAGGAACTGAAGGAGCAAAACTTTGGAGTTCCAGAGGTCTTGTAGGTCTTGACTACTACCAACGCGACCTTGTAGAAGGTGATGTTGATATGTACAAGTATCTTCAAGATAATGCCTCAGAATATCCGGGTGTTACAACTCAATTATTTGGTCACGTAAACAGTTTTGGAATATGATAATTGTAGAAGATAGATTAAGAGAGATCCTGGCTTCACTTCCAGTAATACAAATCGATGGTGTGGATTTTCCTCATAGATTTGATTTCGGAAGTTCAGAAGACTTGAATATCTTAATTAAACAAGAGGAAAGGTTGTATCCATTGATATGGCTTGAGACTGGATTTGAAGAGACTCACAATCTCTCAAAGAACGAGGTTTCTGTCTCGCTATCTTTAAAAATTGCAACATCTAGTCCGGACAATGCGTTATTAAACCAAGAAAGACTGAATTACACATTTAAAGAGGTGATTTTCCCTACTTTAGATAATGTAAGAAAGACATTCGAGAGAAGCAACGTTGTTCAGTTACAAGATACCGATTGGGATATCACAAAGTTCTACAACTACGGTTCTGGAACAAAGACTGAAACTACCCATTTTTGGGATGCCGTTAAATTCGATGTTGACCTGACTATTAATAACGACTGTATAAAACCATTCAATTATGGCTAAGAAGAGTAAGAAGAAGTATTATAAAGTAGTGAAGCCTTTCACTTATAAAGGCAAGTTCCATGAGGTAGGTACAAAAATCTATCTTGATGAAAAAAATAAAGAGGTATTAATAAATATAAATTTAATTAAATGAGTATAGAAACTATTATGGGCGTTAGCTCTAAGTGTAGTGATGCTGCGATTGCCGGAGTTGGTTCTTACGGATGTCCTTTTAAATTTCAGTTACCTGACGGAATAATCCTTGTAAGAAAAGGATACTTCGTACCGGCTGCTGACGATTTCAATAAGGAGTATCTACAAGATTTAATCCAATCAGGTATTGCAATTCCATTGCTAGATTCATTCGCATTCGAGCCAATCAATGAGGATGACGTGAAAGAAACATCAGTTACTGGTGTAAATGCTTTAGTAAGAAAAGGTTTGACTGAGTTGAACTTCACTTACAAGAAAGGTATCGAGTATGAAAAGGCTCTTGAAAAGTTACAATCTTTTGGTGCGTTTGACGTATGGGTTGTTGACAAGTCTGGTAATTTCTTAGGTATTGAGAAGTCTGACGGATTTGGTGGTTTTACTGCCGGTCTAGTTCTTCCAAAATCAAGAATGTGGAATAACGGTTCTGAGTCAGAAGGAAAAGAATTAGAAGTTCAGTTAACTCAGCCTGGAGAGGTTGTTAACATGACTTGGATTGAAGCTAGTGCTTTAGACTTTTTCGCTCCAACTGAAATCGATGGCGTTAACGCTACGAAAATGTCATATGCTGACTCAAGTGGAGCAGTTCCTCCAAGTTCTGGTTCTGAGGTGAAAGTAAGAGTTCTTGCTAGTGATGGTGTTACACCAATCATTGGATTAGCTGCTACTGACTTCATGATTAGCATTGATGGATTGGATATCGCTACTACTTCTACGGAAGATGGTGACGGTTACTACACTGTATCTGGAACAATTGTTGCCGGTGAGGTTAAGACAAGAATACACGATAGTGTAAATAGCTACGATTCTGCAAGTGTTTCTGGATTACTTTTTGGTGGTTCAGTTACTGCAACTGTAGTATAATATTAGGGATTCTCGGTTCGCGAATCGAGAATCCTTTTAAGGTTGTTTGTTTGTTTTTGATTGTTGTTTGTTATGCCGACTGTAAGTGACTTCTTGGAAAATGTGAAGAAGATTGATGTGAAGTCGCTTATTGAGGTATGTGTAGCAGAGAACGAAGTTAAAATCATTAACTTAAACAGAGAAGACCAAATTTTTGATGAAGGGATTGACTCTAACGGTCAATCCTTTTTCAATTATGCACCAATGACTCAGAACTTCTATGATGAAAAACCACCTACGGATCATAAAGGGGAAAATAAAGGTGAGAACAGAAGATTCAATATGTTCTGGAGTGGAGACTCTTATTACTCATTTTATGCCTATGTAAAAGGCAACAAACTCTACATAACAACAAGTCGAAGAGGACGCAAACTATTGATGATGCATGGCGGAAAAGAGATTTTCGGATTAACAAACCGTAACTCTGAGATTGCGAACTGGGAGATTATAGCACCATGTTTCAATGAAAAAGTTAGAAAACAACTACTATAGGTCTGGAAGCACACTTCCAATCTACAACTTCTACGAATTATTAAATACATCAGATTTACGTTGGCTACTCAAAGATTTTGAGGAAGGTGACGATATTACCTTGTCTGAGATCCAGGAGGCTCAATTCAAAGAAGTCTGGGAAAACATATACGAAAAATACACTGAGGACTTATCTGAGGGTAAAGGTGGTAAGGATTACATGATTCTAGCTGAAATAAGCACACTGGAGACTGAATTATACATTGTTGGCACTCTTATGTCAGTTTATCTTAAAAGTCCGTCAGAAGCCGTTAAAAAGCAAATAGAGAAGTGGAGATACTACCCTGATGATTCAGAGAAGACTCTTAAGAAGATGGATTCAGTGAAATTCAGAATATCTATCATCAAGAGTAAGAACAAAGAACTGTTCACAAAACAAGAAGAAACTCAGGAGAAAATTGAATATGACCTCTATAAAGACGTTGTACTATTGGAACAGTCGTTTGGTGAAGGGAAAACTATAGATGTCAGGAAAACTGTTCTCTCTAAATGGGTAGTATACTGTAAGACTGCTCAAGAGAAAGTTAAAAAATTAAAAAAGAAAACTAAAAATGGCAGATAAAGGTGCGATAGATTTAGTTGTTTCGGAAGCTGCGTTTAAGCAACTGGACGAACTAAAGAAGGATTTGAAGCAGATTGAGAAAGAGATTGTCAGTTTGTCTGAGAAAGGTTTGATTGGCAAGGATGCATTCAAGGGTGCAAACAAATCTTCTGAACTCAAGAAAGCATTGAAGGAGCAACGCGATGTAATCGCCTCTCTTGAAAAGGCTTACAAGGAAATGGAGAAGAAGCAGAGAGCCTTTATTGCTGAGGCTGAACGCGAAGCCAAAGCCATTACCAAAGGAAACAAGGAAAGAGTAAAAGAGGCTGACTTAATTGAGAGAAACAAAAAGGCACTTGCTAAACAAAAAGCAGAAGTGCTTGGAAGTGTAAAATCAAAAGGTCAGTTAAGAAGAGAGACTACAAAGTTAAATAAGGAAAGAGTTAAGGAAGCTGACCGTATTTGGAAGAATAAGAAGGCTCTGGACGCTCAGAGAAAGTCAGCACTAAACGCTGCAAAGGCTCAGTCTGGACTTACCAAAAGAATCGGTTCGTTCTTCAAGACTTTGGTTGCTTTTGACTTGGCGAGACGTGGTGTGCAATTATTCTACGATGCTATCCGTAATGGATTCCAAGCATTGAAAGATTTGGAGTCTATCTCACTTCAATTCCAGTACTTGGTTCAAGATACAAGAGAAGCCGCTATCACGCAAGGATTTTTAGCAAACGTATCTGAGGAACTGGGTGTGAATCTTGTTGACCTTTCTAAATCATATTTAGCATTCCGTAAGTCAGCCGAATTGGCGAATTTAAGTGCTGAGGATTCTAGGATTGTATTTGAGGAAGTAACTAAAGCCGCATCTTTACTTGGTAAATCTGATGCTGAAATTAGAAACGTGCAAGTCGCTCTTGAACAAATGTTATCGAAAGGAACAGTACAAGCGGAAGAATTAAAGAAGCAGTTAGGTAACGTACTTCCAGGATCATTCGAGATTATGGCAAAGGCGGTTGACAAACTGAACCCTGATTTGGATGTGACAAATGCTGAATTCAATAAAATGTTGAAAGCCGGTAAGATTATAGCTGCTGACGTTCTTCCAGAATTCTCTAAGCAATTGACTAAGGCATACGGTGTTGAGAATGTAGATAGAATTGAAACAATGTCAACTGCAACAATCAGATTGGATAACGCATTCGTTAGCTTGGTTGACAATATGAATAAAGGTGTATCCGGATTTGCTTTGGGTATCACTACGGTTATTAATTCCATGACTCAAATCATTAATGGATTAGGTCTTGCATTTCTTGACCTTGACCAGATAATTGAGGATAGAGCAACAAAAGGATATGCAGAAGGTGTGCAATCAGGAATTGATGGTATTGCTGAACTTACTGAGGAATACGGAAGTCTTCAAGCGGTAATAGACTCTGATATATTTAGATGGAACATTGCTGAAGAGCAAAAGAGAATCGAGAGATTGTCTACGGCACTTGAGGAAAACAAAAAGGAGATTTCTGAACTGTCTTGGTGGACTAAAAACTTCTCTTCTACGCAAGGTGAGTTGGAAGCTACTCAGGTTCAATTGAACAAAGCCATTGCTTTCTCTACTGGTGTAATTGACGAGTACACTAATGCGTGGGAAGGAGCAAACAAAGAAACTGACAAAGCTACTGAGGAAGAAGGGAATGTACACAAGTTTCTTGAGGGTACTGTAGGTTGGTTGAAGGAAGTAATTAAATTCAATAATGAGAAGATTCAGAATTCTGACAATAGAGAAGTTATTGCCGGTATACAAGAAGAGAACAAAATTCTTGAACAACAAATTGGATTATTGCTTGAAGGATCAAGAGTCGCCAAACAATACTTGAATGCTAGGTCTGTAGGAATAGTTACAGAACTTGCCACTGGAGAGAAAGCGTACTTAGATGTTGTTAAGGATAATACTGAGGCACTTAAGAAAAGACAAGAGGCTAGTCAGGATGTTACTGTAATTGAGAATACTCAGAAGCAAATCCAGTTGTTTGGTCAACTCGGAACTGCATTGCAGAATAATGACTTCTCAAGTTTTGCTACTGCATCTGCGAAATCTCTTCAAGAGTTTTACGATTCAATTGCTGATACAAATCCTGAGTTAGCTATTTATATTCAGTTACTTATCGATGCCGAAAAGGCTCAGAAAGACCTGAATGATGCTAATGCAAATAACGAGGCTAATCTTGATGCCGCTGCATCTAAGACAATTGAAAAGTTGCAAATTTTGGGTATGGCACTTGATGAATTGACTGCCATTGGTTCTGGATTATTTGATAGACGTATCCAAGAATTAGAGACTGAAATGGATAAGAGGCAAGAGGCTTATGATTCTCAAAGAGCATTGATTGAGGCAGAAGTTGGTGACGAGGAAGCAAAGCAAGAAAGACTTCGCCAATTAGATAAGCAAAAGGAGATTGATGACAAGAAGATACAGAAGAGGATTGCTAAGGAGAAGACCAAACAAGCGCAGTTAGATAAAGCTAATGCATTGATACAGATAGCGATAAACACTGCCGTATGGGCAACTGCCGTTGGTAGAGATTCTGGTCTTGGTGGATTTGTTACTGTACCAATTGTTCTTGGAATAGGAGCGTTACAAGCTGCAGCCGTTTTGGCTCAACCAATTCCTAAATTCAAGGATGGTCACTTAGCCGGAACTCATGAAGGACTTGCCCTTGTAAATGATGGTGGAAGACCTGAGGTTATTGAGAGAAAAGATGGTTCTCTGGAAATGTCATCAATGGCAAACCAGTTAATTAATATGAATAAAGGTGATAAGGTTCACAAGAGTTTTAGTAGCTTTGCAAATCAGAATCCAGATATAGGACTTGACCAAGTTGAAGGTGCTAAAAATCTAGTTACTGTTAAAATGAATCAGCAAATGATTCAAGGAATGAAGCAGAATAAGATTGCCAACGATTCATTAAAAGGCATTCTATCTGGTGAGATAAAGAAAGGATTCGACAAGGTTCGAATTAGTAATGATAATTCTTCTGTTGGAAGCGCGGTTGCAAGAGCGTTGGCTGATGACAGATACACAAATAGATTCTTATAATGGGAGTAAGCATACCACAAGCATACGATTTATTCGAGTATTCATTAAGTCATCCACAATACGGCACTTTAATAGTTGAAGAGCCGATTGGATGGCAAAATGATTTAGTGAACATCAAGAGAAGTGAAAAGAACTTTTCTGTTGTCACTGTGTACAATCTAAACTTAGAATTCATTCTTAATGGTGCTGACTACCTGAGAAATGTTTACAAGGAATTTGGATTACAAGCACAAGTGAAACTAATCAAGCGTGTTGTTCATCCAACAGAGCAAGAAATAGTTATTCAGTACCAGTCGATCCTGGACGGATACTCTTATGAGCGTTCTGGTCAAAAGGTAAAGGTGAATACACTTGAGTCAGAAATCGTATCTCAGATTAAAGGATATGGAAATGAGCAAGTTGAGATAAGCAGAACTGACTCCATATCTGGAGTTGACATTGGCAAGACTCCGGAAGTTAATACAGTAATTGACGGTAAGCAAATTTTACGAGTTACAAAGTGGAATCAACAGAATGACACTCAGAAGCAAGAACTTGGTGGTTCAAACGACCTTGAGTCTATGGCTTTACTGATGGACGAAGTTGCTAATTCAGATACACAAGCATTTCCTCAAACAACGCAAAAAATTACTGATGGCGGATATGGTTTTCCGGGTGACGGAGTTACTGGCAATATGTTCTATGCGATTGCAAAAGAGGATGTTGTAGTTTCTTTGGATATAAAAATGCCAAGAACATTAGTGACTGCTCATTACAATTTCAGTGATAATATCGTATTAAATGGGTTGAAATACGTATCTGCAAACCTTTACCTATTTAGATTTGAGGACGAGTCTGATTTAGGAAGAGATCAGTATGAGTATAAAGGTCAAATTCTATTAGCAAGTCTTGAGGTTGACCCTGACTTGGATGGAAATACATATAAGGTATTGAAATACGATAGAAGGATATCGTCATTCCCAATAAAGAAGGGTGAGTCTTGGTGTTTAGGCATAAGAAGTGCATCCTACGGAAATAGTTATGATGTGAATTATGACTGGTCTGAGTTTGGATTCAGTATGGAAATGACTCAGGATAGTTTCTTCGAGGCGAGTACAGTTAAAGTTACTCAGCCATTTGAATTGTTTGATAAGTTACTCAGGATAATGACTGGAAATACCGGTCTTCAATTAGTTTCTAATTATTTCGGAAGAACTGATTTAGGATATGATGAAGATGGAGAAGGAGCATATATGTGTATTGCCAATGGATTTAAAGCCAGAGGATTTAAAGATAAGCCAATTACAACATCTTGGGCGGATGCATTACAATCTTATTCAGCAATAAGAAACATATCATACGGAATTGAGACAAGAGGTCTTCAAGAGTTCGTTAGGATTGAGCCATTAGAATACTTCTTTCAAGAAGGAACTCTCAGGTTTGATAGGGTGGTAAATTCTAATGACATTAAAATCAGTGTTGAGAATCAGTACTCTTATTCTGGAATTGAGATAGGAGCTGCGAAAGGTGGTGACGAGTACAAAGAGGCGGTAGGTCTTGATGAACCAAACGGAAAAGGAACTTGGACGACTCCATTATCCAGAGCGGAAGGTAATTACTCAAAAGTTTCTAAATACAGACTTGACATGACTGGGTTTGAATTCGCAAGAAGAAAGCCTGAGTATGACTATGGAACTGAGGATACAGATTATGATTCTGACGTATTTGTTCTTGACCTAAAACCTGACCCAAGTTCGTCTTCATATTTGCAAAGAAAATGGCAAGATGACTTTTCAGAAGAGCCAAGAGGCATCTATTCTCCTGAGACTGCAACGAATTTGAGATTTTCACCAAGACAATTATTTAAGCAACATGAGTGGTTTATAAAAAATTGTTTAGTATCCTACCCAACATTAGAAGTGAAATATGGTTCTATTATAGGAAATGATACTTTGTCACTTGATGGTGAAGGAACTAAAGACCCTTTCTTAATTGGAGAAATGGCTCGTCATCAGTTTCAAAATTTAACGATAGAGTGGAAGTATGATACTGACTATGAGTTAGAACAGAAAATATTAGATAACATTTACGGAGTATTTGAGATAACTGACGAGCGAGGTTTAACCTACAGAATTAGATTATTTGATTTCAAAGAAGGTAAATATAAAGGACTTATTATAAATGGCATTCAGTAAAATAGATTTAATATTCTCAAGGAAGGTTGAGATAGGTGAGTCAATAACGTTTACGTTTAGAGACTTGGACATACCGGGCAGTGACATCTTGTCAGACATGACTTGTCAGTTTGTTCGTCAGGGAAAGGATCAGTTCGCGGTAGCCACTGTTAACGAACTTCATGTTAGTTTGCTTAACTATTTTGACGCATTCACTGTTGATTACAATTCAACCAACAAGTTCAAGTTAGCTGCGGGATACCAAGTACTTACAATTACGGCTGAGAAGTCCAATATGGAATTCTTAAACTTTAGTTCCAATGCGGGGGTTACTGCCGATATTACTAACGAACCTCAAGTACCAACTTTCAAATTAGACTCTCTGGCTTATGGTCAGGCGAGTGCTAACTTTTGTGATAATGTTCGAGTTATTGTTGACACTACATCTCCAATGGTTGGAATATCCTCACCGGTATTCGATAATGCAATTAACAATTCTCATTATGAGTTTGATTGGGTTAGAGGCGCGACTGTATTTTTGAGAGTTTATGATGACAATTCTGAGATTGTTCAAATAATAAACACTCCGGCATTCCTGATAGAACCGACTGTAGCAATTACATCTACTCCAACCGGAGCGAATGTAACTGTTTCTCAGCAAACCAATTTATCTGGAAATTTATACTCTTTGGATAACATCACATTCCAGAACTCAAATGTGTTTTTTGGTATCTTACCAGGATCATACACTGCTTATGTGAAAGATGTCTATGGATGTACTAAGCAAAAGGCATTTACTGTAACTGAATTTGAAGAGGGTACTGTTCCAACGATTCCAGTTGCGTTTATTTCGAATACAAACTCTTTAAGATTTAAAACTAATGAAGCGTGGGATAACCTTACTGTCTACAAGAACGATGAAAATACTTTATCATCCGAGGAAAAAGTATCACTTGCTTATCCTTACATACAAAAGTATCAAAATACGGATGTGGTACGGACGCAACTCAAAACGAATTACGATACACTCACTGGGAAAGTCACAGACTGTGATGGAAATATCTCACCAATCCTCTTCCACCAATTAACAAATAATCTGGATAAGGTTGACAAACGTGACGGTATTGGGTATACGTTCACCGATGGTACTGACCGTTTTGGGTATTACTTTCAGAGTGGCAACACTTATGACCCGACTCAGAATCCTATCAACATTGTTAATGGTACTTATGAGTTATTTGGAAAGACTCCATCTTGGGCAAAGGTAGGTCAATACGTGTCTGTCAATGGCGGAGCATACTATCAAGTGATTGATGTTGTTTATGTAGCTGCAATTCAATCCGATGTGATTGTGATTAGTTCTGCATTAACTGACGGAACTCAGATTCTTCAAGCGACTTACAATGTATTCAATTGGGATGCATACGAGTTTGATATAGATATGGGTTCTTTTCAAAATGAAAGAATACAGATAGAGGTTACTTTCGAAGATTCAAACGGAGAGTTTCCGACTGTAGTTAAGACATCTGAGTTTATTGAGACTTACGATTTGCTTGATGATTTTATAACAATTCAAGCTACCAATTCGTTTAACAACGAGATTGTTTATCAGGAAGGTATGACTCACTTGTTGAGATTACCATTTGATTCATTTGGTTCAAGTTCTGAATCAGAATTGGAAGTTGAGAAAACTGACCAGTACGTTTACAGTTTAGATGCCAAGTCTTACATAAAAAAGACAATCGTGTTTAATTACTTGTCAACTAAGATGGAGCAGAAGGTAAGACAGATAATGTCTCTTGATGAAATAAAAATGAATGGTCTTGGATATACTGTAGAATCGATGGAAGAGCCTGAGAGACTCGGTGTTACGAACCTATACAAATTAACTGTTGTTCTTTATGAAGTTGGTGAGAAGCCAGAAGGAACTCTTGTTGATACGAATGTTGACCTTGACATAGTTGATGTTCCGGCACTAATTGTTAATAATGATGAATTTATAAAATACCAATAAGAAATGGCTCAAATAGATGAAGTATACAAAATAGCGTTAGAGAACAGAACTGCGCTTAACACGATAAAAGATTTATCGAAAGAGACTGATGACTTTAGTGATGCGGGAACTCTTCTTGACACTGACGGATTGAGAGTAGTGAGAAATGGACAATCATTAAAAACCACTGTTGCAGAAGTTAAGTCTGCATCAGGTGGTGGTGATGATAACGTACAATCTGACTGGCTTAATGCTGACGGAGCTGCTGACGAGTTTATAAAGAATAAACCTACAAAACTTTCTGATTTTGAGAACGATATTGAGAGTGAAGTATCTGCTGATGCTTACTCAAATCTTGATACCGGTCTTATTACTGGTGGTGTGGTTACTATAAATAGTGGAGACAATACCAAGTTTGATGTTAGTGCCGGAACTGGAGTATTGATAGATTGGACTGACCCACTTAATCCAAAGAGAGATTTGCTTTCTTGGAACTCATTTACTGCTGAGGCAGTACCAGACATTAGCGAACCTTTTACTTCGCTATACATTGGAAGTGGAGCTGCTTTAATTAAGGTGTCAGGAGTACTGTCTACTCCAGAGACTAGACGTACAAGAATAGAGTTGCAGGTTGTTGAACACGCTAATGGATTTTTCATATCCAACGTTGCGGGTTCTTCTCGTCCGGCTTACCAAGTTGTTGATTCAATATTAGATTATCTTGATTTCAATGGAAACTTGAACAGAGGAAACATTGCAGAGCCAAACGGTGCTAACTTGTTTCTAAACAAGACTGCGGGAGAAACTTGTAGTCCATTTATAAACAGAAAGAATAGCTTACAGAATCCTACGATCCTGGCTAACGCATCTTTAACTGCTCTTGACTTCTTTTATATGTACAGAGATGGGGTTGGTGGATTCAATATTGTTCCGGCAAGTGAGATTAATCCTAATTTTTGGGATGATGGAACTGGGGTTTTGAATGCCATGACAAATCAAGAGTTTTCTGTACAGAGGTTTTATTACATTGGTGGAACAAACCAAGTATTTGTAACTTATGGTCAACAAGAATATCAGTCGTTAGAAGAGGCGTCACAAAGTATATGGGGCGAGAATCCTGAGTTGTCAACTCTTGTTAATGTAGCTACTTTCACAACGGCAATAGTTGTCAAGGATAATACAAATGACCTGACAGATACGGATGATGCTGAGTTTGTGGATATCACAATACCGGGTGCGGGTGGTGGCTCTGGTGGTGGTGGTGGCGATATGAATAAAGCCGACTACGACACATTAAATACTGGCAACTCCGTAGATACTGCTCAGTCATTAAACGGATTCACAGAAGCTGACTTTGTTCTTATTGATGAATTCTCTTTTGATGTAGAGAAAAGAGTTTCAAAATATCCGGGCAATGTCGCCGCAAGTTTAGAAGTTAATGATATGATTGTCAACTATTGGTGGAATACAACATTGTTCATAAAACAAGCGCAATACAATGGTGGAGATGATACTTTATTAGCTTCTTACACAATTATTGACTCAATTGAATATTAAAAACATATATTAGCACAAATTAAATTTATAAAGATGAAAAAAATATTTGCATTATTATTGATACTTGCCTCAACTACAATGTTTGGGCAAGTAATCGTTCACAATCAACCGGTCAGATTAAAGGAAGTTCCTTTGGGTACTCAGGCTGATAGTTTGGTTATTATTGATGGGGTAGGGAATTTGAAACACATACCTATTTCCGACATTCAAATCTCTCCTGAGGTAGCAATTATCTCTAAAGACGAAGGAAACGGTGAGACATTCTATCCACAAACCTATCCAAGAGATTTCACTGGAATTGGTGGTGCGGGAGCATTGGACTTATCTTACGCTGATGGTCTTTCAGGTGGATTTGGAACTGACTACGGTGGTATAGGTTCTCAGTCATTGACAATGGGTTATAATAACCAAAATCAAGGATACGGAGCGTTCCTAATTGGTGAAGAGAATAGAACCACTACAACTGGTACTTATGGATTTAATATGGGTTATGCAAATGTAATGGGTGGATACTTATCATTTGCTCATGGTGTAGAAAATAATGTTTCTGCAAATTATAGTTTTGTTGTAGGTAATTCGAACGATCTTTTAAATGGCGGAGCAAACATAATGTTGGGTACTGCATTGCAGAGTTCTGTAACTCAGGTTGATAAGACTGTTTTCTTAGGGGTTAATAATATTCAACCGGCTGACTATTCACCCGGAAATAATTTAATTATGATTGTTGGTAACGGAGATGTGACTGAAAATCAAGGTTCGTTCACAAGAGGTGTATCTTCTGATGCAATGAGAATTTGGAAGTCAGGTCTTGTTGAAGCACCGAGTTTAACAAACGTCTTGATTGATGCTGATGATGATGCATTAATAACTAAAAGATATTTCGATGCAAATAAAGGTGCTTCTCTTGTTCAAGGGAATTGGAAAT
>Ga0209345_10000968_pt1 | contig 36671 bp, 49 predicted proteins | sample Cruoilmetagenom7_FD_187294 | JGI IMG/M metagenome (GOLD analysis project Ga0209345, IMG submission 187294) | Oil polluted marine microbial communities from Coal Oil Point, Santa Barbara, California, USA - Sample 7 (SPAdes) (version 2) | ecosystem: Environmental > Aquatic > Marine > Oil seeps ...
GCTCATCTTCGACGGCACGGAGTGAATCCAGTGGAACCAGCGAAGGTTCGGCAAATCGGCGGATGCCTCCACGCAACCCAGGCCGTAAGGTAAGAACCATCCGGTAAAAACGAAGTCATGCGTGAATGCGAAATCAAACCCCGCAAGATCTTTCCGGAGCATGGCAGAGGTTGCCCTCACCGTCATTTTATGCTGAGCGGAAAGACCGTTGCGGCTTGAGTAATCAGTAAGGTGCGCAAAAGGGATCGTCTTATGGAGGGTACAGTTCTCATCAAACGACTCTCCATTGTACTGCTCATTCACAAAAAGATGGACATCATTTCCATGCCTGGCCAGCATTGAGACCTGGTCCTTAACAATGCCCGTCAATGAATATCCGGGGTTAAACTCCATGAAATTTGTGAGGATCGCTATTTTTGGTTTGTGCTGCGGGTTTTTACAGTGCATGAAGACCTCCTGTGTTTTTGTCGTTGTCGACCGCAGAGACGCACGGCCGATTGTGGAGACGCACGGCCGTGCGTCTCTACCTATCATGCCGTGGTTGTCGTGGTTGTCGAACTTGACGATGTCGTTGTGGTCGTGCTGGTAGATGTCGTCGTGGTCGTTGTTGAACTGGTCGTGGTCGTTGATGTCGTTGTCGTTGGAAGAATCCCACTATCAATCGATACGTTGAGCAAAATTGAGGTGGCTGATATCGCCATCCCCATATATTGCGGCCATATCGCCGGTCTGGTCTGCGTAAGCCCCCCGAGAGTCGTGGGGGAAAGATAGACCGGTTTCCCGACCGTCCATGACCATCCGGCGTTCGTAATCGGGCCGATTCTTTGTGTCCGGAAGGAAACATCGAGAACTGCTGCTTCAATCGCCAAACCATGCGAAGGATGCTTCGATCCATTCGCCCTTGCCTGATACCATTTTCCATCGGCCGCCAAATATACCGCATCGTATTGAGAAATAGACTCCCCGGCCGCCCCTTCAAGGTATGTGTGGAGATTATCGTCCATCTTGCCTATATTGGATGTGACAATGCCGGATTTATCAGCCGTTGAATACGCCATATCCTCGAACTCATATTTGCTTGTAAAGCCCATGCCCTACTCCTTAGTCACTGTTAATGTGTCCTGGGTTGATGAATATCTTCTTCCTGTGCCATCAATAAAACTCTTAACCTTAAACTCAATCGAGGATGCCGCCGCTCCATTATCCTCAACATTCATCGCATTCGTATAGGTCCAGGTCACTGCGTCGATATCGGAAGTCGTCCTGACAAGCACAGTGGCCACCCAAACTTCAACTTCGAAATAGCCTTCCCAGGTCGGCGGCGCATTGCATTCAAAGTCGGCCCAGTCAGCGCCCCTGATCCTGGCTCTCCAGGTCAGAACGATGTCATCTCCTCCTGTATAGGTCGGCCTGATCCCTTTGCCGTCGGCAGCGAGATTAATAGGCCTATACGGGGTCAGCGCACGGCCTGTGACAGTATGGCTTGTCACCGTGGCCGAAGAAAGCGAACCTGTGCTCCTGGCGTTGTAGGGCACCATCTTGAATTTTCTCGATTCTCCGACCAGAAGGTTTGCATGCTGCAATATACCAAAGAAAGAAAGGCCTAAAAGCCAGAAAGGAGAGGCAGCCGCATGCGTCGCTTTCTCAGTATCAAACCGGCCCCTGAATATGTTCTCCAGCTTATATGTTGTGCCTGATACCGGGGTGATGGTCTGAAACGATATCAACTCATCTCCCAGCAAGGCTATATATTTCCCGTTTAGAAGATGCTCTCTGGTTGTGGTCTCTATCGATGCCACCTGGCTCTCCGCAGAGAAAGTGATCTCAAAGCCTGTCTCATCGTCAATCTGGTATGTTGTGGCCGGATATTCTGCGTCAAGCGTGCCATAAGGGGTGTAATGGGTCACAATGCCTATCCTGGAGTATGAGATTCCGTCATCAATACTCATAAAGAGTTGATACCCCAGCTCATTGCCGGTCTCTCTGCCTGCAACCGAGATAATCTCCCGAAGCTCTCCGGCCAGAACATAGGGGGCGTCAAAGATATCCATTGTAACCAATGCATCAACAGATGAGTCCCGAATGTCCGGGTCTCCCTCCACAGCCGTAAAACTGGTTTCCGAGGCCAGGTAATGGATATCCTCAACGGCATTCACCGTGATGACTTCCGATTCCGCATCATCCTCGGTCAACGAAACCACCCGGCAGACCTTTCCTGAGATTGAATACGGCGCATAGTTCTGAACAAAAGCGTCTCCGGGATCCCACCTGAAGATATTTCTGTTGGCAGGGAAAGCATAAGAGGCTAGGGGATAGGCCTCGCTCTTCAGAAGCCTGTCCGCGATCCAGGCCACGCTTGCGGGAACTGCGAACATGCCCATCTTCACCGTCTTGTGGTTTATTTTCTTAACCAGTTCTTGATTGGCCGGGTCCCGGACATTGATTTCCACTTCTTCAAAGTCGAAGAAATCTCCAACACTCCAGGAGCTGCTTCCATAATATTGGGTGTGTATTTCCGGGGCCACATACTCCCTATGGCAAAGACTGAAGCCGGAAGTCGGGGCTACGGAAGCCGGATTTTGTGCCCACAATAGGTTTGGGGAGCGGAGACTCGATCCTGTAATTAAATTTAATGCAGTCCCCCAGCTAACCCCCAGATCGGTTGAGACGGCATGCTTTATCGCTGTATCAGACGCCAGGTTCCAAACGACATGGATTGTGTTGTCATAAGTCGAAGCGGACACCATGCTATAATTATCGAGGACATCAGAAGAAAGGTCAATCGGCGTAGACCAAGCCCCTGTAAGTATGTTTCGTTTCGCATAACCTGGGTAAGCTTGAGACGTCCCATTCCAAAACTTTGTCCATACTACGTGCGGAGCATTCGCACTATCTACCACCACACAGGGCATAAGCTGCCAACAATTGAGATTTTTATAAACAGATTCTCCATCTATCCCCCAAATAGCAGGAACAGCACCCGCAGATGGAATCCCGCTTACGTATTCTAATTGTCTTCCATAATTCCCACCATATTTCGTGCTTGCAACAATATGGAGATCTCCACTTTCATCAATAGATGCCCCTAAATCATATACATTGTCGATAAGGGTTCCCACCCTTTCTTCCGCTGCCCAGGTAGCTCCATAATCTAAACTTCTCCTAATTCCTATTCCTGCTGTCGCACCTCCTGTCGTGGTTCCTCCCCAAATAATATAAGATTTTCCGCCCGATCCACATACAAAAATAGCTCCTAATGTTCCGATGCTACTTATTTGAGCTCCAGTCCAACTTTGACCCCCATCACTTGATCTTCTTAAATATAAAACGTTTGCAGTAGGAGCACTCCAACCACCGGATAAAATGAACAAATTATCATTATCATCACTAAATATCTGTGGACTTGCCGCAACAGTAGCCGTATTGAGTCTAGTAATAGTCCATGTAGCACCATTATCTACAGATTTTCCATACCCGATCCCAGGTGGAGACTCATAATCAAACACTACGGACAAATCTCCATTACTTGTTCTTGTTACCGCTCTTGAAGACTTAATGTAGCGCTGGCCTCCCTCTCCAATATCCGCCGATTCATCCGCCGTGGCCGCACTTCCCGTCCTTTTCACATACTGAACCTTAATGTCATTAAGCGTATCAATCCAGCTTTTGCGGTTAATCTGAAGATCGTCCAGCATGTCATCCTTAGATACCGTCGGGAGGCTTCCCACTGCAATATCGTCACGATTCAATTTTAAATGGAGTCTCCCGTCATTTTCATATCGCAATATCCCATCAATATGCCGCAATATCGACTCGATGTAAGTCTCCGCATCCTGCTGTCTATTGAAGTTAATGCTGACCCCAAGCCCTTCGGCATAGAGAGTGTCCGCCGCATCGGAAAAAGACGTGCTATCAAGATATGAATCCGCCAGTCCAACCATTTCAGTCTTGATATACCAGATCGCATGGGCGGGGTTGTAGTCGTATGTATTGATGGTATTCTTGGAACTGAAAGCAAAGACAGGGTACTTCCCAGCGATAAACTTCATAGTCGGGGCACGGTTATACCCGCCGATGAAGCAATCGTCGAAGAAGCAATAACTCTGCCGTCTATATGGCGGGTTCAGCTTAGATCCAAGCTCGGCGGTCATAGCAGCATTGGCGACCTGGTCGGTCGTTCCGAAATAGAAGGTGGCAGATCCCATAGATATGATTTCACCGGGATCCGTTACTGTCCGGTGGAACCGGAGATCTATCGATACTACTCCCAGGTCAATGGTTTCCTCTCCGCCGGATGCAGGGCAAGCTAAATTTCCACTCCAGACAACGTCATCCCCTTTAAAGATAGTGTAGAGATTATCAATCGGACCGGTTGCAATCCCCAGCGCCCAGGAGAGAAAATGCTGATGTCCGGTAACTACATCTTCAGAACTGCCTCCTCCACCCTTACCTCCGGATTCTTGTTCCTGAACTACCTCCTCCACCCTTTCCTTTCCGTACCAGAGATAGTTTGCGGCGCTGATCTTCGTGGTGCCCAGGAAATCAACGACCACACTTCCCTCCTGGGCCTGGTTAATGCTCAATTCCGCTATGTCGGGCTCGCCGGGAGCGGGCATGTCGGGAGTGATCGGGTCTATGGCCATGCCAAGACCCATGCCGATTCCGGCCCCCATAGCGGCGCCCACAGGGCCGCCGAGGAAAAATCCTACGACCCCACCCACAACACCGCCTATAATCCCACCCGTAGACATTAACTTAATACCCTAAAATTATATTTAAGTCGTTTAATCCATTTATTGTCAGCATATGGAGTTTTCCTCACTCCAATATTTGTCAGGGAATGATATAGCCTTCCGTCGTAGTAAATCGAAGAATGAGAGCATACTTCCCCAAATTTAAAGAGGAGTATGTCCCCATTTATCGGATGCAAAGTGCCAACGGGTTCAACCTTCATCTGCCCTAAAATCCCCTTTAAAAGAAGCTCTTCTCCGTTATGAAGATGCCAGTCTTTGGGGTATCGAAGAATCTTGTATGTCTCGCCCTGCACCGGAGAAGCTCCTACTTCCTCCATGACCCTGGTCACAAAATGAATACAATCACAACCCAAACCCTTAACGCCGGCCCAATGGCGGAAAGGAGTATTCTCCCAGCTCTCCAAAACTTCTCCCAATTCTTTTTGTTTTTCTTTGCTTTCAAAAAAATATTTCACTAAAATCCAACAAAAACGACCAGGGCACCGCCGTCTCCTTTATTTAAATCTTCTTTGTATTTTGGTCCGTGGAGACCTGACTTTGGTTCCAAGGTTAAGGAGTGGGTCACAATTGTCTCCACATCATCAAAACCCCAGGAATCAAACCCTTTCACGACTACATCCAAATCCCCCTTTTCTTGTTTAGCCTCTTCCAGTTTCTGTACTACTTCACTGATCTTCATCCTTTCCTCCTTGATGTAGAGACGTAGAGACGCAAGGCCTTGCGTCTCTACCCTTCTGCCTTGTCCCTTCTGCCTTGTCCCTTCTGCCTTCTGCCTTGTTTTTATCAATCCATCCATAACGTAGGATTATCCAACGGTATATACGGATGTCCGCCGAAATTATCGACATTGTTGAATTTCTCGTAACACATGGTAATACTCCCGTCACACCCGGCATAAACCGTGACATTCTCCCCGGTCACCAGGCCTTCCGCCGGATACCGGATCTTGATTAACGTGCCCACATGGTACGTAATCATCCGCTTATAATCCCCCCAGACCAGATACCCCATCTTGAAATAATCGTCAGTCTTTGTCCCGAAATCAGCATGGGTGATCTCAAGCCCGTTCGAGCCTACTGACACGCCGTTGGCTGTTATTGTAAACCCTGAGGTTGATTTGCCGCATTTGGCGTCAAATACCGTCCAGTTGCACTGGGGCTGATATCTTATCGTCGGTACAGGCTGTTTGAGAAAAAACTCAAACCCAATACATTGCACCTTCAGGGCTGTTCCTTTGATCGATGCGGACTTGATCTTCCCGATAAAGATAATCGACTTTTCAAGAGGGTCCTGATCCCGGAATAACCTACTCACTTCTACCCATACGATCTCCACCGGATTCGAAGCGACATACTTGCTCACAGGGTCGAGAACCCTAGAGAATTCAATGCTTATTGTGTTTGCGTCGAGATTTGAGTCGTACTGAACGGTCCCCCTTTTGATCGTTGCCGGGGAATATGTCTGAGATTCAAAGACTACGGACACATCCCCATTCGTATGGTAGTAATAAGTAGAGCCGTGCCAGATCTTATACAGCTCCAGAGGTTTTCTGGTTGAGGATTCTTCTTTGTCAATATAGGCATCCGTTACGGTTTTCACGCGAAGTCATCCCCGACTTTTACCCAGTCAACATAGGTAATCCTGTTCGCAGTTGCGTATCCATATTGCAGTAGTTGAGTCCATCCATCGGTAAAAGATCCTCCGCGACCACAATCTACACCAGAGGCTTGCAATATATCGTTCAGATATACATCACAAACAGTACCCCCTAAGAAATTAGCATCAAAAGTCCATTCCTGCGAAACTCCGGTTTGCACAAGGTTTGTGCCCACTTCATTCCACGCAGAACCATTATGGATAAATAGTCCGTCAGCGGCAAAAGCCACATGAAGCATATAATTACTTTTTCTAGCGGCAAGCATAAAATAATCAACATCTCCTACCGCACCCAAAGCAGTATGATACAGAGATAACGAGAATACGATTCGATTACCATACGACCCGATATCCCTTCTTCTATAAGCATAATTCCCCGAAGCTGCATTCCCTGAATCAAACTTAAAACAGCTCTTGGTAAGGTGAGTAACCTGTGAGCTTTCCGCATTGGTCCCGTTATCTGCATCCGTCCAGTCTGAGATATCCGAACAATCCTCATCAAGGTACGATCCGTTCGATATGTATCCTGGGGGCGCCGCAGTAGTCGTGGTGGATGAACTTGAAGTGGTAGAAGATGCGGTCACGGAAGATGTCGTGGTCGACGAGCTGGTTGTGGTGGAGGATGCGGTCACGGAAGTTGTCGTCGTTGACGAACTGGTTGTGGTGGAAGATGCGGTCACGGAAGTTGTCGTCGTTGACGAACTGGTTGTGGTGGAAGATGTAGTTGTGGTCGTGGTCGTCGTAGTCGTCGCCAACACCTCTCCGCCCTCGGAAAAAATAGACTTATATGTGCTTTTCTGGTTTGCAATGTCTTCCGAGATATGCTGTATTTCCATCTCGTCAATATCGAACCTGACAAGATATAAAAATGACACCTGTAGAGACGCAAGATCTTGCGTCTCTACAGCCTTGCCTACCGGAGATTCAAGTGTCACAACAGTATCTCCAGGAGCCTGCATAATCCGGCGATAGACCTCTGTCCCGTCCGGGAAGAGAATGAAGATATATCGCCCGGCATGCTCGTTCATCCAGTATGATGCATACCCTATGTCCTCGATTATAAGTTGTTGGGCCGAAGCGTCGAACGCGGCAGTCACAATCAGGTCGGATTGCCAGGAAGGTATCCAGAACTGCCCCCACCTGCCCATCATGCCGTCGAAGAAATCGAGCAGGTCTTGAGTCTCGGCCCTGGAACACCGGAGAAATTGAGATCCCAGCCGAAAAACCGTCTCCGAGAAATTCGAATAGGAATACCCCTCTCCAAGAGACTGGAGCAGGTCATAAGGATGTGAAAAGTCCTGGTTTATCTCTTTCATCCAGTCGGGTTCAATATTAAAAACAGGCAGGTCTTTGTATGTGGGAAAGACCGAGGCATCTCCTATGCTTCGAGTTATCCCGTCATCGAACGCCTCGGCCGCCTCGATCTTGATCTTTCCGACCCCATCCGTGATCATTCCCAGTTTTTGGGATGGCCGGAGCCGCGCCTGTAAAAGCGGATAGACATCTGTGCCGGAGGCCCACGTGCCGGAAAGATTTGCAGTCAGCGTGATCTGTGTAGCTGTCAGACTGTCGATCTCCCCGGCTTCATATGATGTTTTATCTTCGTGGATTATGCATGGGGCGCCCACCTCGAAATTACGGTTTTCCGTTGACCCCACATTGAGCACGGCCTGGCCTGCCGCTGCCTGGGAACTGAGCGCAGTCCGATCCTGCCATAAGGGTATGCCCCATATGTTATGGAGATTTTTGAAAAGCTTTCTCTTAATATAATTGGATTCAGCGGCGCTCATGGCTCGCAAGGTATAAGAAAGGGATCTCCGCGGCCAGGTATAAAGGGCTGAACGCTTCTCCGCGCCGGTAATGGCCGTCTGTATCCCCGTACGCCAGCGTCTTTTATACGAGACGCCGTCTTGCCAGTCAGGTGGGATAAGGAGGTAATCTTCGATTGATAACATAGATAAAAAAGGGGTTTCGGGTTTAGGGTTTAAGGCTTAGGGGACAAAGGAAAGATATAAGGCTTGAGGAAAATTCCTTATGCCTTATGCCTTATGCCTTATGCCTTATGCCTTTCTTTTACCTCAATATTTTTCGGATTTTCCCGGCCCGGGAACTGATCACATTCACAACCGCGTTCTGTCCGGCCGCGGATGCCATGTATCTGTCCAGTTCTCTGGTGTCCGTTACATTAATGATGGTGGTCTCCGCCTTCATTTCTCCTTGCCCGGCGGATGAGGGAGAAACCATGCCGCCGGCTGCGAACGCATAGGAAGGCCTGTGTACGGGCAGAGTTCGCGATATCGCGCCCGTAAGCAATTCCCGCGGAATAATCCTCTGCCTTATCGCCTCCATTGCCTGGGCGCCGTAATGTCTTACCGTGTCTACCGGCTGCACGAATTCGTTTGCAGTGGCTGCTATAGGGATATTATCAGCAGTCTTGGAAGGAGAATATCCCTTCACCATGCCGCCTGCGGCCAAGCTCTGCGCCATGATCGTCCCTATCTGTATCCCGCCGGCGGCGGCCACTATGGCCCCCGTAACAACCCCCATGATACCGCCTTGAGCTATCGCTTTTGTCACGCCCTGGGCGACATTGACAATCGCCTCTGCCAATGCCGCGGCCTTGGCTGCGTAGAACATCTCTTTATTCTTCTCCCCGGAAAGCTCATAGAGATTCTGGAAGATGTCGGAGATCCCGCCGGAAATGGTCGCCGCATTCTCAAGTTTCTGCTCCCATATGCGTCTGTCCTGATCGGCAATGATCTGGTCTTTCTCCTTGGCCTGCTCGGCTTCAAATCCGCGCAGGGCCGCTGCCTTGTCAGTATATTCCATCTCCGCTGCCAGCTTGTCGTCAAGCAGTTGCTTAAACCTGTCAAGCTCTTCCGACTGCCTGGCATCGAGCTCGGCAAGCTCTATATCGTATTGAGCTTCCCGATCTCCCTGTGCCCTGAGCCGCAGATCGGAAAACATCTTTTCAGCTTCGGTCTTTCTCTCTGCAGCGGTCTCAACCGCTTCGGCGATCTCTTTTTCAAGCTCGATCTCTTTGAGGGCATACTCGTTTTTCTTCTTCCAGATATCGTCCTCCAGCTTGAGCCGTTTGGCCGTATCCGTCTCGGCGTTCGCTGCTCTTTCAAGAGATCGGATCTCCTCGTTAAGCACCTGAAGAACAAGCCCTTTGCGCCGCTGCAGATACCCGAGAAGTTCCTCCTCGCCCTTCTGGTAGATGATCTCCAGGGACATGAGATCTTTCTCGGCTTTGGACATCAAATCTATTACAATCTTCGGGGGCGGGGGTTTCAGCGTCGGTTTGCCGGGTTTGCCTTTGCCTTTATCTTTGATTTCCGGGGCAGGGATTCCTTCCCCCCATTCCTCTTTTAACTTTTTCAAAAACCGCTGAGCTGCGCTCCCGGCGTCCGAAGCTGTCTGGTCTATAGCCATTGTTATTTTTGAAGAAGCCTTTTCTGTTTGATCCAGGAGAAGATTCGCCCCAGGGAGCATGGAGGTGATCCCGGCAACACTTGCTTTGCCGCCCCCACGAAACAAAGCTTTTGACTTCTCTATAAGCCCGACTGCTTCACGCGCGTCTTTTAAGTCATCTTTTGTCTGGCCAATCATTTTGCCGACTGCAGCGCCAACTACTGTTCCTTTTTTGCCCCATATAAAATATCCGATGAGGCCATATTCTACGATTTCAGGATGCTTATTGATCTCGTCCAACAATGAAAACAGGGCAACGCCTATCTTCTTCGAAACATCAAGGACCTTCTTGGACACCTCCTCCAGTTTTTCCTTGAACTCTTCTCCCATCTCCGAGATTAATCCCCGGAATTCATTATCCAGCAATAATCTTTGAATGGCGCCATTGAGGCCGTCTATCTTCTTCACGAGAGATGAGAATAGGGGCTCCAGGCCCAGTTTCAGGATATCCCCGGCTTTTTCTTTAATATCTCCGATTGAATTGCCCAGGGCGATCATTGAGCCGGTGGCCTTTCTCTGGGCCTCGGCCTGGCCCTTAACCTGTGTCTCCACAGCATCGAGCATGCCGGCATACCCTTTGAGTTTATAGGTATCCGCGTCAACAGTAATCCCTACGCGGCGCAATTCGCCGACCATACCCATGCTCGCCTTGCCGAGCATATTGGCGGCGCGTACGGTATCACCTCCCATTAATGCAGCGAGGTCGAGCATTACTTTCGTGGATCTCGGCAACAAGTCGTCGGTAATCTCACGATACGTGACCAGGAATTTCTGCCCTTCTATGGTGGCTTCATCCCCATAATTCGTTACTTGCTGGAGGCTGGCCGCCAGGGCTTGCATCTCTTTTGACAGCTCGGGGGTATACCGTCCCATTGATTTTAGGGCGGTCTCCAGCCCCGCCACGGCCTGGGCCTGTTTGTTGGATGCATTGATAAAGTTCTTGGCGAGCAGCCCTATCCCAAGCCCGACAAAGGCCGTCTTCAGATTGAGGACGGATCTCGGCATGGCTTTAATCCGCTTACCAACGCCTGCAATGGCCTTATCCAGCTTCTTAAACTCTTTACTTGCGGCGTCTTTGGCGCGGATAACGAGTTCGAGTGACTGACTTCTCTTCGGCATGATAGCCTCTCATAAATTGTTTCCAGGTCTCTTCATCTGCGAAACGACCGACCCTTACGGCCAGCGCCAGGTCCTGGAGAGTTTCTTCTTTGATCTTTTGGGATTCTTCTAATGCTACAAGGAAGAAGGAATATCCGTATTCGAAGGCTTCGCTATGCCCGCACCCAACAAGCCTGCAAACAGCCCGGAGAAGTCTTTGAGAATAGAGCTTTTGACCTCTTTCAGGAATTTGTCCAGGCCGAGCGACCTGGTTGCGTCGAAAAAAACCGCGTTTACCTCTTTGAATGCATCATAGAGAAGCTGTATCTCCGACGGCGCCATCTCTTTGAAATCTTTCAACGCAATGTCAGTAACCCTGGGCAGGAATCTTTCAGCCTGATCCTCGATGGTTGCGATTCCCTCCGTCCCTATGCCTTCATATAGATCAAGGATGTCCTTGACTCGCAATTCCTTAATCGTGATCTCTTTGTTGTCGATCTTGACGGTCTTTTGTCTGCGCATGTGGCCCCCTTTCCCCCTTCGGGGGAGTTAAGAATTAAGAGTTAAGAATTAAGAGTTAAGAATTAGGAATGAAGAGTTGTCAATATCTTTCACTCTTCACTCTTCATTCTTCATTCTTTTTATGCCGTCGTCGTTGTGGTCGTCGAACTCGACGACGTGGTTGTGGTGGATCAGGTCGTTGTCGTTGTAGTGCTCGATGATGTCGTCGTTGTTGTTGTCGTGGTGCCGGTCACGTCAAAGTATGGGGAGCTGGAATGGCTTGAGATATCGGAAAGGCCCTCGGCCGTATATGAAAAATTCATCCATTCATCACTGATCAATGATGCCGGTCCTGCAGGGGAGATGGTGCATTTCCAAAATTCCCATATGTCATTCGGGCCTTCAGGATTGTCGGCCTTGAACTTGACCGCATATTCCTTGTTCGTGGCGGTCAGCGCGTGCACCGTATTGCCGTCCACTTCCCCCATAAGGAACTTGGCCAGGTTCTTTTGAGACTTCTCATCCAGATCGAAATTCAGCGTATATCCCCGTTCGATAGTGACGTTCTTATCTTTCGACCTGGCTCCGGATCTTGAGCTGTAGTGAGCGAGTTTCTCAACCGTAAGCTCCACGTCCATTTTAGGGCAGTTGCCCACATCCTCGTAAGCTCCCGCTGCCCCTCCCGACCATTCTGCGATCCAGAGAACTCCTTTTCCTAATGTGTATAATTCCGTGCTTGGATTTTCCGGCGGCATGATTTACCTCCTTTTTTTTCAGACTATCAGACTGTCCATCTGTCATCTGCCTATTAAATTCTTCACTCTTCACTCTTCACTCTTCACTCTTAATTCTTCATTCTTAATTGTTACCTAACCGCCCTTAAACCATACTCCGCTGTATAAAGGCAGATACTCCTCTCCGGCGCATAGATGAGCGGCCCTTCATATGTCACCAGAGGCCTGGTCCAGCCCTTAAGAAGCTTTTTGTTATGGAGCAGGCCGCGCGCTTCCTTGAGCATCTCATAAACTCCGGGGCTCGATACGTCTCCCCTGGCCGCGGCAACGCCTCCCTTCACATTGCGGTCTCCCACCATGAGGGTTACATCTATCCGGTATTTATCATACCGGTTCACCTCTTCGATCCGCAGCCCGCCGGCGATTACGTATATGCAGGGGAACTGGAAGGTCAATTCCTCCAGTTCCCCAACCTCCATCTGGCCGGAATATGCTTCCAGGGTTTTGAGGCCCGAGGCTTTCAGCACATCCAGCCTCTCGATTATCGCATTTTCTGTCTGTTCGAATTCGTGCATGGGCTTTTACCTTATGGGCGGGCACATAGGCCCGCCCCTACTATCCTTCTGCCTTATCCCTTCTGCCTTTCTTTAATATTTATCCATCGTCTCTTCGTCGAAGATCTTCGTCCTGGCGTCCACCTGATTCCCCCCGGAATAATTACCGGCAGCCGGAGGGTCCGGGGGCGGCTGCAGGCCTAAAGATATCTTGCCTTCCCCGATCTTTTCCAGCAGACGCACCGCATCTTTATGGCGGGATGTTCTCGTGTCCGGGACCTGCTCTTTCACCCTCGAATAGAGGTTATAAACCGCCATGTCCGCATTGATCTTCCCGAGGATCGGCGGCGCGGTCCCTGATATGGGCAGGGCCACCCGGCCGCCGATATATGCGTCGATCTCCTCAGCCGCGGAATCGATCGCTTCCTGGGCGCGGGTCTCTTCAAGAACGCCGGAGCTTTCATCGTCGGTCAATCGAATGAGGCTCGCCTCAGGCAATATCTTCTTGAGATCATCGATCGTGCAATACGCCATCTTCCCCTCCGGGAGTTAATAGTTAAGAGTTAGGAGTTAAGAGTTAAGAGTTAAGAGTTAAGAGTTTATTCTCTTATTTCCCACTCTTCACTCTTCATTCTTCACTCCTTCAAACCACCTTCGCGTAAATAACCGCGCCGGGTCTCTGCAATACCGGCAAAGGCCTCGTCTCCACTTTGACCCATCTTCCGCTGGGGTCTTCTTCTTTCCAGGACTTGGAGAAGTATAGGGCGCCGTTTCCGCCGGCATCGATATTGCCTACGCCGCCGGGCGCGTCATCATCTACTATGGGGGCGAAAGGCACGTCCACCAGGTCGTCGCAGAGACCGACCAGCATAATGTATTTGCTGTCGATGAACCTCTTGATGTTCCCGTCAACGTCCTTGAAGAAGCCGTTGTACTCGTTGAGCTCCACTTCGGCCAGCCTTTGAATCCTGCCTGTTTCCGCCATCTGTGAACCTTTATCGTACTTGAGAAAGTCGAGCACTTTGTCGTGTGCCAGTAAAGCATCCATAACCTCGGAACCCATGAAGCTCACCCACCCTGTAATGGCCGCGTTCGAATCATCCTCTATGGTCTTTTTGAATGCCCTGAGCCTGTTGATCGGCTTGGAGTCGGCGTGCGTCCAGAGGTTCGTCCCTGTAAGCGTGGGTTTATGGCTTGAAGCCACGTTATAATCCACTAGCACCGTGCTCAGATCAGAGTCGAGGATCTGCCCTTTGAGCGCATTGACCGCCCAGAACTCCAATGTCCGGTCTTCCTCATTCCGCATATCCTTCTGTTCTCTGGCGATGCGGTCCTTCATCATCTCCACGCCAACCTGTGTGCCGTATGCCCGGAGCGCGTTGAGCTCCGCCGTATGGATGAATCGCTTTTGCGCGAGCCTCGGAGCCGTGAGGGTTATGATCTTCCGGCCGGTTTTGTCCCGTACTTCCGCGGGCGCATAGATGGAAAGATTACCCATTACCTTCTGTGACCCGGTGATCACCTCGAAGGCCAGCCGATCGCTCACCTCCATGTGTTCCTTGCCCCGGAATATCCGGTTGTATACTTTCATCTGCGGGGCCGTCATCTCATTGACCGCAGCGGTCAAAACCCGTATTTTGAAAAGATCATCCATGATTGTTCCTCCTTGTCTCTATTATGCTGGTGGTCCATCAGTTGTTGTTGTGGTCGTCGAACTCGTTGAACTTGTGGTGGTCGTCGAACTCGACGAACTTGTGGTCGTAGATCAGGCTGTCGTGGTTGTCGTTGAGGAGCTTGTGGTTGTCGTGGTCGTAGTGGTCGTAGTCGTGGTGACCGCCAGTATCGCCTCATCGATAATGATCCCCCGATCCTGGAGCGCCACGATGGCCGTACGTTTATCGAGCGTTGTGATCCCCGCGTACCAGATCAGGTCTTTTTCCCGGTACTTCCCCACGAAATAGGCCTGGACTTTCTGTGTGCTTGCGGAATCGGCCACATCCTCCAAAAGGATCGCCCTGGCGTTTGCTGCGGTCGCCAGTTGCTGCCATGTCCCTGCCGCGGCGCTCACCATCTCAAGGACCGTTCCCCTCGACAGCGCCCCGCAGCTCGCCTTCATGGTTATTTCTCTTTGAATATGCACATCCGATGCGATGAGCTGGGACAGCTCGGTTCCGGATGTTTCAGTTACGCCGAATGTCGCCATTATTTATTCCCTCCTATTCCTTTCGTGGATTAACTTTTGCCGCAATGCTCTTCCCCATTTCGGCATCCTTCTTTGCCTCGGTAAACTCTGCGCTTTCTCCGGCCTTTGCTTTTACGGCATATTCTTTGAAGATCGGGGATTTGCCGAATGTTTCAAGGAAATCTTTCATCCATGCGAGAGACGCCTTCTTTCCATTCTCCCCTTCGCTGAATTGAATCTCTGTTTCGCTGTCGAGTCCATGCATGAACTGCGCAAGACCGGAATCGGCCCAGGCAGGCAAAAGAGACCCCTCCTTGACCCTGGCATCCACCCAGTCCGAGATCTCTTTATCTCGGGCGGATTTGGCGCTTTCCCGGCCTTTTTCGGTAAACTCCTTCTCCACTTTCTTGCGCTCCGCTTCGGCAGCTTCCTTCTTCGCAGCATCAAGATCAGCCTCTGAAAACGTCGGGTCATTCCCGAACCCCATGTCCGGGTCTTTCTCCAGCTTCTTCCAGAATTGCAGAAATTCCATAAATTCTTTAAACTTGTCCATGTTCTCTCCTCCTTTTTTCAGGGTTGTTTGTTCTCCCGGTAGAGACGCACGGCTGTGCGTCTCTACGAATATGATCGCCCCGTCGTCTTCCTCGAATCTCAAATCCGCCAGCCCTTTCACGGCCGGAGGGGCCGCCCCCAGGAACCCCACATGCCGGAGCCTGCCGTCAGGGTAAAACCCGGCGGACCGCTTTTTATAGAGTCCTTTTTGCACGCAGTTTGAGAATTCCGGAACCACCTGTTTAAATTTAGCCATAAGAACCCTTTTCCCGTTTTTCACCTCCCCTTTGAGCTTTTCCACCCACCCGAAGGCCGGTCCATTGTCCTTTGGGTGACCTACCACAACGGGAGGCTCATGCACGCCCGGATCGAATGTCGCAATCGCCTTATCGATCAACCCGTTTCCATCATGTTCAACACCCGCGCTATCAATCTGATTTCCCCCGCGAAACACCTCGACCCAGTCGTCAAACCCTTTGAAATTCTTCATCTTGTCTCCCCAGTGATTTCGGCATATCCGCAGAGACGCAAAATCTTGCGTCTGTACCCTTCTGCCTTCTGCCTTACCCCCTTCTGCCTTGTTTTTACCCCTTATGCCTTTTTAATAAATAATCCATCAACGATTCCCGGATCTCTTCCCAATCCTCGTCCTGCACCATCATAAACGGCCGGGCCGGGATATCTCCCCAGGGAAGCTCCATCTTTCTCGTGTGGGCCTTCACTGTCGTCTTGCCGCCATCCAGTCGCCGCCGCACATGCTCCCTCACCTTTGCCTGCACTGTGCCGAATTTACCTTTTTTTGCGCCGAATTGATGGACTGCGGCGTAGGCTATATTTGTGCCGATCACGGCTTTATCTTTATGTGCTTTTGAATGGATGGAGTTCATCAGGTGGTTTTCTTTCCTGAGAATGGCCGCCCCAGAGCCTCTTTGTTTTTCCGTCATCTTCGAATGCTTCTTCCATCTCTTGGGCCGCCCCTCCTTTTCAAAATTCCGGACAATGGACGTGCGTACAATCTGCCCGACGATATTCATAACCGGCGTGAGGTTGTGCATCTGTTTCTGTATGCGATTAAGCAGTTTCTCAATCCCATGATCTTTCATCGATATGGTCATCGCAACGCCGGCCATTTACTTTCTCCTTGACTTTTTCCCTTAAATTGATGATAATAATTAGTGCGAAGACATTGATCGGGCCGCAGCCCCTATGGTCGATGTCGGGCGCCCGCCCTGCTGTGGAGGGAGTGAGGGCCCTATCTTGCCCACATAAGTTTCCCTTCCCGTTGTCTATTTATATATTTAAAATCGGTGGTTTGCATCATCGTCCATGCCTCCATAATCCCGTTCTTCGATTGCGCTACAACAAGCAGCTCTCTGTCTTTGTCGAGCTTGATGGCCTTAATAATCCGTTGCCTCAACAAGACCTTCCCGGTTCCCTTATGCTTTTCAAAAGAGAGCCAGACTTCATATGGGTCTTCCATTGCCTCTGTAATGAAAGGCAAGAAAGGCGACCGGGTTAAGTCCATATGCCCGGCCAATGTCCCGGCATTCACGAGCACATCATATCGGAATCCCTCTTTCTCAAAAGAGAATACCTTCTCATCGCCGCCGAGAATCTTTTTCAGCGCCGCTGTTGCAGCAGGAATTCCTTTTAGCTTTTTGCCGGGGGTTGCTCTAGGCGTATCAGCAGGGATCTTCCGCGATCTGCCGTATGTCTCCCATGATCCCGGGGTGAGTCTTTCATATGCCTTTGCCCCCTGAGCCCGCCAGGCGCTCATGGCGTCATCGGACAATCGTTTCCCCCATGCGGCCTCTCCCACATTGTAATCCCAGCCCGGATCTATCCCAGTGGGTATCTTGTGTGTTTTCCCGGTGGCCTTGTCTTTCCATTTATAATGTTCTATCTCCGGGGCATTGGTTTTTACAGGATGAAGGCCGTCGGATTCTTCTTTCTTGAGCCTTTCCACTTCACGGGCGGAGTGGTTGACTACACCGCATTTGCATCCCCATCCGTTCGGAGGCCTGTGCGTCTCCCAGAAAGGATCGTCCGCAGGCAGAATAAGGTTGTACCATTGCTCATGCTCGGCTCTCGGTTCCCTGGAGCTTGAAGCCACATACCTCAAAAAGGGCCGGGCTTTCAATACATCCGGGTCCATCATCTGCTTATAATGTCCGGCGGCATGTGCTGTTCGCATATTGGTATTAAAGATGACCCCGGTTCTCCAGCCCCTGCCCCCCTTATATTTCCAGCCATGTTTTGCAACCAGCGTATCGAAGTCTTTCCTGAATTGAGAGATCGTCATACCGTCTGCGATGCCCTTTTCTACAGCTTTAAAGAGATCGGAGAGCAGTTCCGACTTCATGGCCCCTGCCACTACAAATGCCCTGGCATGCATCCCCCGCCACAGGTCTTTCCAGATTCGGGTGGGCAGTCTTACTTTCCTGCGAAAATATTGAATCGCCTCATCAAAAGGAAGATTGAGCACTTTAATGTCCGGCATCGGCTTCAAACCTCCCGGATAAATCCGCCAGTGTCATGGCCTTTTGCATAAGGTCACCAAGCTTACCCTCATCCATCTTCCCGTAAAGATCGAGCAGGCCTTCCTGGAACTCTTCAAGGTTTTTTGCTTTCTTCAGCAGCGTTTCCGCGGGTTGAATCAGGTCATCCATCGAGGCTTCGGTCAGCAGCCTTTCTGCGATAATATCAGGAACCAGTGTAACTTCTTCATCGCCCTCAACAAATTCCCCCTTCTGCCCCTCATCTTCTGCCTTCTGCCTTATCCCTTCTGCCTTATCCCTTACCCCTTCTGCCTTATCCCTTACCCCTTCCGCCTTACCCCTTACCTCAAAATCCCCTTCTTCCAGGTTATATACCCTATGGTAATATTCTTTCTTGAATTCAACCCCTCCCTCGCCGAGGATCTTATCTCTTTCAGCCCGCTCCATTTGAATATCTTCCGCTTCATAGAATTTAAATACCGGAGGGGCTGCATTGCCGAAATTCAACTCTGTGATCCAGGCGAAGAGCTTATTGAACTTATCGCAAACCATGCGCTTATCCTGGTCAACAAGATCCGCCCGCACTTCCATGTGCTCTTTTGTGGCCGCGAATGATCCGCCCTTATCGATTTCGGTGGTAAGCGTCTGCCCCAGAATGGCCTTGGATATCTCGCGGTTTGAGGCGCTGATGAGCTTCTCATATATGTCGGCGCTGGCTGTCTTCCCTCCGGCCTCTTCGATCTCCACACTCTCGTCATCGTTGACCACGGCCACCGCATCCTGCACCATCGAAGCCAGGTTCGTTAAAAGTTCTCCCCTTTCCGTGTCATTCGTGCTTCTCGGGACCTTTCCCACAACCCACGGCATGCCGTACTTTTCCGTGAATATGGCCCAGAACTTGAACCCGCCTCTTTTGAAAACCACCGGCCAGAAACACCTGGAAAGAGCCCTTTCCCCGTAAGGGTTCTCGTAGGTCGCATGATGCCTGGGGAGGAGAAACTTATATTCCGGAAGTTCTTCTCCCTCGATCATATTGTCTATGGAACGGAACCTGAGGTTATTCTCCGGATCGAATATAAACCATTCCGGTGGCTTGCCCTCAATCCTTTCCGGCAACCATTGGTTCCCCGCGCTTTCCCAGATCACCTCTATCGGGCTCATGCCGAAGAACGGGGCCTCAAGCATGTCCGTGATGATCTGATATACATCGAGAACATCCATCATGTCCCGGATAGCCTGAAAAGCGCGCCTGTTCGCCCGTATTGATCCCTTCGCATTCTCGGCAACCTCCCATTCGCATGACAATGTCCCGGACTTCCGGCTCTGATAGCAGCTCCACACATGGGCGTCCGATAGCAACTCCTTGTATACGGTCATGTCCTGGCCGAGTTTTCGAAGTATGGGGTCCGGATCAGGCAGGAAATTAATAATCCCCATCCAGTCGAGGGATCGGGACCTGGGCGCGATCTCTTTGGCCAGAGATTGTCTGTCGTCTATATCGATACTGTCGGTTTCATTCAGCCATAATTTCATGATATTTCAGACCCCGTTTAATCTGTAGAGACGCGTGTAGGGACGCAAAATTTTGCGTCCCTACAGGTTAATACCTGGTAAAATCCGTTCTTTCATGGAAGCCGTCGAGCTCCCTGGGCATTCCCCTTGACGCCGAAGAGACAACCCTGGGCATCACAGCAGGATTGCTCAATCCGTGTATTGCTAAGGCAATCGCCCAGAACCTGTCATTGTGGCCGGCGGCGGTCCTGGCGCCGTCAAACCGTATATTCCCCGCGGTGGTGGTGACTTTTCTCACTCCGTGAAGATCTTCTCTGATATTCCTGTCCACCGGAATCCGTATAGTGCGGTCCTCGAATTTCCGGCGAAGACCGAATGCCAGTTCTTCTTTTACCGGCTGGGTAAAGGACACAGCTTCTACTTTATATTCCCCGAAAGCTTCCTGGGCCTCTTCCGCAAGCTGCATGCCCAGGCCGGTTGAATCGATACATGCACGGCGTACATAAGGCAAAATTTCAAAGAGAATTCCTCTCTGCTCCCTGAAAGGTCTGCGCTCCAGCTCTATCACTTTTCGCGTCCAGGCCACATCACCTAGCTTTTCCATTATCCAGATCACGGACAAATCTTTCTTTCTACCTATATCCATGCCCAGATAGAATCCAGACGCAAGGGTTTGCGTCTGTATCGGCATAAGCTCTTCCTGGAGGCAGTCCGGTGTTTCACAGGAAGTTATTAGTTCATACGTAAGAAACGCCGTTGCCTCATCCACAGGCACACAGCAGAACTCCTGGAGCCAGGTGTCTTCATCCTGGCAGGCCTCTTTTTCCAGCCGAATCCATTCATCCCTTTTTTCTTGTGTCGTTTCTTCTCCGGAGATCTTGTCGACCAGGCCTTCATCCACCGCCCGGAAGATATCCGTGGTATGAAGCGCAAACCCTCCCCTGTCCTGTTTTGCATCTTCAGTCATGCGATAATACCGGCAGTTTTTTCCGTTGTGGGTGGAGAGTATTCGCATGGGATAGCCCCAGGTAATGCAGGGCTTGGCAGCTTTCCACAATCCGTCCGCATCGTCGTGAAACCCGAACTCATCTAAAATGACTTTTCCTCCCTTGGACCTAAAGGCCTTAGGGTTCGAACGAAGCGCATTTATCCTGGAGCCGTTGGCAAATTCCACAACAAAGGTCTTGATATCTTTCTCCGAGTCGATCACGACCTCTCCCAGGTATTTGGCAGCCGCATTGAGGATCTTCGCCCATTGTTCACAATAGAGGATGTATTCCTTGGCTGCGGACTCGTCCGCGGAGGAAAACCATACGGGCAGGCCAGGCGTAACAGCGCAATCACTCACGTCTTCATATGCCTGGACATAGGTGGCGCCTATGCGTCTGCTCTTTTCCCATATCTTCAACCTGCTCGTGTCTTTGAGCCATCTCTGTTGATATGGCATGAAATAGCCGTTACCGGACAAGGTGAAGTATCTCCTCTTCTATCTTTTTCAGGTTTTCTTTGTTTAAACCCTGTTTTCCCCCGGTTTCTTCTTGTTTGACCGCGTATCTCTTCTTCATTTCGTCAATCAACTCAAAAGCCTTTTTCATATCTTTTACTCCCGCCAGTGAGAGATCTCCCGGTTTTGTAAGCATGAGGTTGATCTTCTTTTCCACTGCTTCCTGGAGGGCATTGATCGCGTCCTCCGGCGTATTGATCTCCCTTATACTTTCACGGGACGCATACGCGGGGTCATCATTCTTTCCTTTTGATGCAGCGGTTTCCAGCCTGGCGGCCGCATAAACATCCTGGGGGTCCAGGCTTTGCAGGGCCTTAGAGATGAGCTTCTTTCTCAGAAGCACGGTATTTCTCTTGATGTCGCCCAGCGCCTTACGATATTCACGTCTCTGCTCAGGCCAGGCTTCCTGCGCTGACCAATTCTCTATGGTCCTCACATTAACCCCTGTGGCCCCGGAAACTTCCTCAAGGGTCAAACCTTCTACAATATATAGGCTTTCCGCGTGCTCGCGTAGTTCGGCATCAATCATTTCCCTAACACCTTTTTAATGGCAGCGATCTCCGCCAGGGCTCGCGTGTATTCAATATGTAATTTAGCGAGCTCAAAAGCCTGCTCCGCAGCAACGTCCATATTGAGGTTCTCTACCGATTCAAAAGGGTCGAGGATATCCCTGATGGAATCACGCAGGCCTTCAATCCTCAGTTTAAGACTCTTTGCTTCCTGCTGCTTCTCTGCGAGCCGGCCCTGGTATTTCAATCTTTCACTCATCCCTGCACTCCTTTTGCCTGTTTTTCCAATCTGACTACCGGGCAGAATTGATTGCTGTTGATGTTTTCGATGATCCGTGTCATCGCCTGGGTATTCATGATATATGCCTCTTTCAAATCTTTAGCCACCCCATCGTAATCCTTTACCAGATGGACGTTTTTCTCATACATCACGACAACCGCTTCAAAGCGCTTTTTCTGAAGATAACTGATCAACACCGCCAACATCCAGGGGCCGACAATGAAGAGAAACAGCGCAAGTCCGAACGGCCAGTCGCTCATCATTTCGAGAAGGTTTGCAATGGAGATCAGGGCTGATATCTGTTCCGGAGACATTACCCCTCCCTTTTAGTTAAGAGTTAAAAGTGAAGAGTGAAGAGTTATCTTTTCACTCTTAACTCTTAACTCTTCATTCTTCACTGGTCAGCCTATCTTTAGCCCGCCGAAGAGCCCCCTGAAGAACGCGACAAGCCTCTCTATAAGCGTAATAAGCAAATTGCCGGGCGGATTAGGCGCTATGGTGTCAAGTGTAGCCGAAACTTCATTGCTCGGTTCGCTCTCCAACCCTTGGAGGTCATATGCGGTGGCCACCCAGTAATATGTGCCGTCAGGCACGTCCGGCAGGGTTACTGTCTCAGTCCCCGCGAGGATGATCGCAACCTGGTTGCCGTCTCCGAAAGTATATTGGCCGGATGTCGTAGCTTGATAGAGCCGATACCCGGCCAGGTCGGGTTCCGTATTCGCATCCCATTCAAATGTTACCGAAGACCCGGCCAGAGCCATCGTGGAAAAGAAAATTAAAATAATAAAAATAATTCCCGCCAATACTGTTTTCTCTAAACCTTTCATCTGTCCCTCCCTCTTTTAGTTAAGAGTTAATAGTTAAGAATGAAGAGTGGTTATCTCCATTCCACTTTCTGCCTTCTGCCTTGCCCCTTCTGCCTTGCTTTTAAAGCAACGCAAGGATCTGCTCTTTTAATTAAGAATTATCGTACCCCCCGCTCGAAATATGCTTTGAATAGCTTATCTCGGCATTAGAAATTAGTTTCTTTTCAATCCTGTTGCATATTTTTCTCCGGTCTTTTTTAATCGGCTTTACGCCATATAAATTAGCTCCATCTCGCTTAGCTAAATCATATAAAAACCTTACACCATCCTTGCTATTAAATAGCTTGTCAGACGTTTCTTTAGCCTGTGCTTTCATGTCGGAGATATAGTCGTCATAGTTGCGGAGTTTCGGCTTTTTAGGTGGTGTTAATTTTCTATTGATTTTCCTCCCCTCCATTTTAATTAAGAATTAATAGTTAAGAGTGAAGAGAGGTTATCTCCATCTGAGCATCTTAACCATTTCTTCAATATTTCCAGACTCCATACTCTTCTGATATCTTGCGTCGGATTCTTTTTTTGTTTTCCTCTTCGCTTCTCGTTCCAGCCATGCTTTGTGACGTTTCTTTTTTTTGTTGCTCATGTTTCTACCTCCACTCCACTTTCTGCCTTCTGCCTTGTCCCTTCTGCCTTGCTTTTAAAGCAACCCAAGAATCGACTCTTTCCGGAAGAGCTTCCCCGGGCAGCTCTTATAGCTTGCAAGTTCCCGGTGAAAGAGTATTCGATTTTCCGGGATGTCAAAAATCTCCATCAAAGGCTTGATCAGCCTGTGAACCATCTCGTCCAGCATGGGCATGGGCGGGCGCTCCTCATCGTAATTCCCCACGCAACAGATTCCGATACCGCGGCGGTTCATCCCGTTGTTTCTGCAATGCGCGCCCGGCTCTCCCAGGGGTCTTCCTACCATGCAGAGATATTCCTCCTCTACCTGTTCTATGCCGAAATTGTAGCCGATATCAACCCAGCCCCGCCGTAGGTGGTATCGCCTGATTGCATTCCAACTGACTGTTTCCCCATCTCTCGTGAGGCTGTGGTGGATAACTATGTAGCTGTAGAACACTTTAATGCCCCCCCTCTTTTAGTTAAGAGTGAAGAGTTAAGAGTGAAGAATTACCTTTCATCCCCCACTCTTCACTCTTCACTCTTAACTCTTAACTGATCATATCCCGGCGCAAGCCTCGGCGAAAACACGGAAATCGCCGTCATCTCCACCTCGTCTATTTTCAACACCACACATCTTTCCACATGCCAGTAAAGCCCCGGCTTGTGGTAATACTCGCCGTTAAACAGATGATACGGCATGCCCCTTTGCAAATACACGGACTCCTCTATGATTTTCCGCACCAGGCCGACGCTCGGGACATCCGGGCCGACCCTTTCGCGCCATTCTTCCTTGAAATAGTTCGTAAGTGCCTGCACCTTAACTTTCATGCTGTTCTCCTTTTAATCCCACCCGGGCCAAGTCCGGCGATTTGTTGGGAGGCGGCTCTCTCTAACTCCATATAATTAACTATTTTAATGTAACAATCGCTACAAATATCATGATTGCACACATGCCTGCGGGTACGCCCATTGCCGTAACTCACAATAGGGAGTCTGCACATATAACAATGTTTCATATTAATCCTCCCAACGTCATAATCAGCGGCGGGGCTTTTTCCGTCCGCTGCACTGGCTGGTTAGCTGCTTAAATTCACCATTCCCCACGAATGGCGCCAACGGCCACGAAAACCCATGAGCATATTCAGCGCAACCTGCAACGCCGTGATAACTCCACCGACCGTCTTCCCCTTTAAAAACAATACCGACTACCCATTCGTCTATAGATAATGGAAACCTAAATTTTTTAGTACACTTGAATTGATACATACCTGGCTTCCTCGGGCGCTTCATTACGGTTCTCCTTTAAGTCTAACGTCATAATCAGCGGCGTAAAATTAACTTACATTTAATACATTCATATTCACCTAATGCCCAATAGGTATGAACCCATTCATGTTCGCACGCTTGCCCGACGTCCGCTGAATAGGCTTGTTCGTTTTCGGTCCCGACCCCTATTCCCCCAATCATAGCTTTCATCTTTTCTCTGCTTTCCCGGGACACAAGATGTTCTTCCAGGTCATTTGGTTCGGTACCGTTGATAATCACAACCCTTCCATCTCCGGTTTTTATGATTCCTGTATACATTCCATCTCCATCTCTTTCGCCTCCGGTCTTATGGGCGGGCACATAGACCCGCCCCTACTGCCTTATTTCTTCTGCCTTCTGCCTTATCCCCTTCTGCCTTTTGTCTCATCATCCCATCGCCCCCACAAGCCGGGACAGCTCCTCCGCGTTAGCCTTTTGCTCCTCCGCCATATTTTTTATATATTCAATCTGTGTCTTATCGAGGAGGACGCTCCCGTACTTCTTCGACAACATCCGCAGCCCCGAAGAAAAACGCTCCGGACTTTCAAGCATCCTGCCCAGGAATGAATCGACTACCTCTATGGCCGCCGGATCCCCGGAAGGCACATCCATGCCTGCGGATTTGGCCAGATCCTCGAACTCGAATGATAGCTGCCCTATTGTCTCGACCAGCACAGCCTTTTTCCCGCGGGATGCCTTTACTATGCCGGTAAGCCCGCGCTTGCGGAATGTATCGTAAAACTGTATGGCCTCGGCTTCGGTCTCCGCTATCCAATACCCTCCGCCTCTGCCGGCTTTGGACAGGATCGGGACGTCATGCGCAATGACTAAATGCGTCTGCATGTAGCGCACATCCCTTTTCCTCCTTTCAACCCAGGCTTTTCTCGAATTGAGAAGTATTGTCAGCACATCCTCTTTGTTAACATTAGCCATTTTCAATGCGCAATCAAACTGCACTGCAAGCATATCCGCTGAAATCGCGTCTTCTTCCCCGACATGATCAACCCACAGAATACTCAGGAACCTGCTTTCCTCCTGGGTCAGCGTCTTTCTGTGTTGCCCGGTTTCCGGGTTGATTCCGAAATTATCCGTTTTCATTGTATTCCTCCTCGGTCACAAAATCTTTCCAATATCCCTTCTCCCCGAAGAAGTTATGAGACCTGTAAAAAAATTCAAACTCCACCTTCCCCCGGGCTTTCGCCTCGGCCATTAACTTTGTCTTGTACCTGTCGGCCGCCAGGAGAAGAACCTCCGCGCCAGTACCCTTTTTAAGAAGCTTGACAATGTTCCTGATCGTAAGCGCCCTGGCGCCATCCCCCGGATATACCTCGTATATATCAAAAGCTATCCTTTCGTATTCCTTCTCCTTTTCAGTCATCACCGGCTCGCCCCACTCGGCGAATAGTTGATTGACAGCCTTTTTTACCTTCCGTTTGCCGTGTTCTTTCACCAGGGCGTTAATCTGCGCCTTTAATTCATCGGTCATGATTATTTTTCCCTTCTGCCTTATCCGCCAGCAAAAACAACGCCTGCAATTCCGGAGTCCGGAAATTGGTCAAGGCATCCTTTGTGATTTTCTCCAACACATCGACATGCCCGGTAAAATCGATGACCAGGCTTGCCTTTGTTCTTCCGTCATCGCGGGGAAACACAAGACCTTGTTCCTCTGCAATGGCCTTTCTTTTTTCGCGAAGGGCTTTCGCCTGTTTTTTCTTGCAGGCCTTACATTTATTCTCATATCCATCTTTCATGCCCCTACATTTTGTGAAGTCCTTTACCAGCTTTACCTCCCCACATTTCTTACATCTCTTCTCCTTTTCCCTTTCGTTGGTCTCTTCAAGCAGAGACACCACCCCTTGTTCCTCTAGTTGCGTCAGCCCCTGGGCCTCTACCCTTCTGCCTTCTGCCTTATCCCTTCTGCCTTTCATAATCTCCCTCCCTTGTTCGCAGTTCTCACAGCCAGGGGTAGTAAACGTAGAAGAAACAGATCTTTGTCTCCTGGGTTTCTCCTGTCTTGCTATGCACGTCTCCCTGGAAATTCTGGCGTGATACCGCTCACAATAAAAATAATCCGATTTGTTTAAAAATTTCTCAACCGCAATATCCATCTCTTCTGCCTTCTGCCTTACCCCCTTCTGCCTTTCCCTTTTAAATAATTCCCCAGCCCCTTCTCCTCCGCCTTTTTTTTGACCACGTTCACCAGGTGCCGCTTCTGTTTCTGGTCCAGCCAGAGGGGTTCATCCGTGTTGAACAATTTCCTGCAGAGGCCCCGGAGGGTCTTCGGCTCATATCCCATCTCTGCCCACATGGCCTCCACCATGCGGATCTGGCGATCGTCGGCCTTCCTCCGTTCGCATTCAATCTCTGCATCGCCTTTTTTCCATGCCCGCATCTCTTTCGGGACTGCAGGCGCAAAGAGCTTGTGCCCCTGCGACTGAAAATGAGTGATTACTTTATGTCTTTCCCCCAAGGTCAGGTTGCTCAACCCGGCAACCTCCCGGTTTGCAACGTCGGAGAAGAGGGAAGTCCAGACATCCTTATTCTCTTTATAGGGCAGGGCCTTCGCCGCAAAGAGCTTATGCAGCGCCTTATTTTGCTTTGTGTATATGTCGGTCGCTTTCCTTCGTGTTCTTCTCATCTCACTTTTTCTCAAACTGCGTGCAAAATGTTTCCAATACCTCAACCATCCCCCGCAAATCCCCCAGCGCATTCTTCAGGCTGCCCGCATTCGCGTCACACTCTCTCGCCACCTTGTAGGCCGTTTCCCTGATCTTCGATGCGATCGCATCTATGTCTGATGTCTGCTTCTTCCTTCGCATGGCCGGCCATTCTTCGTTGAGCTTTTCCGGCACGGCCAGGTAAACCGGGGTCTTAACTTTTGTCGGTCCCACCCTGGCGACCCCGGCCGCCGTAATATATCCTTCCTTCCTGAGGAAATTGATATAGAGCTTTGCCCAGTCATAGCTGCATTCCGCCAGCTCGGAAAGCTGGCGTATTGTAAATGGGGCGGATCGTTTCGTCCGAATCCGGACCACCCTGATCATCCGTCTCCGTGCCCGGCTGTAATCGAGTCCCTTGGGCTCGCCCACATACGCATACGTACCGGGAGAGGTCCTTTTGATGTATCCTCTTCTCATCAGATCCCGGGCAGCCTGGGTAATCCTGGAATACCCCTTTGGCCCGGGAAGCCCCAAGGCCTGCTGCATCCCTTTGATCGAGATCTCTCCGTGAGCCTTGATAACTTCGCGGACTCTTGTCTGGACGCTTCTCTCTTTCATTCGGGCTGTCTCCCCGTTATCCGAAACCGTTTAATGTTGTTCCGGTCGAACTGGCTGGAGATATCTTTCTTCTTTGACATCTTCTTCACAAGCGATTCAGTCATGGGCAACCCGATCTTTCCTACCTTGTTCACTGCGCAGGCCTTCTCCAGCTCCAGCAGATACCCCACGATATAGCGGAAGTCTCCCTCCGTATACCGGCAGAGAAGCTCCGCTGCTTCAGGCAACATCTCTATCTTGCACCACATTTTTGTGATGAGGATCATCTCCGGTGGAGATAAAGGTTGAAACTCGACAATCCCTGCGGGCAGGATACGGCTCCACAACTGTCCGAACTTCTGGAGCTTGCCGCACATCTCTTCCATGCCTACGATTATTATGGGTATCCTGGTCACATCATGGATATCCCGCAGCAGATCGAGGGCCATACTGTTCTTAAAGAGGTAGTCCGCCTCATCGATAAAGAGGGGCTCCCCTCTTCGGCTTACTTCTTTGCAGATCTGCTCGAACCTGTCCACAGTCCGGTGTTCTGCGTGGACTTTGTATTCGTCGCAGATCCCCTTTAAGAGGTCCCTGGGAGACCAGGCCCTTAAAGCTCTGACATAATATATATTCGATTCCCCATAAAAGTAGTCGATCGTCTCGGTCTTGCCCAGACCCCATCTCCCGTAGACAAGCCCCATGCCGGGCAGGCTCGGGTCGCGGTTCTTCAATGCGTCGACCGACCTGACAACCGCATGATAATTATTCGTGAGAAAAAATCGTTTATCCATCCGTCCTCCTTTTCCGTTTTATGGGTGGGCAGGCACACAGGCCCGCCCCTACAATCTTATGCCTTATGCCTTATGCCTTATGCCTTTCCCTTATGCCTTACCCCTACTGCCTTATGCCTTATGCCTTATGCCTTTCCCTTATGCCTTTCCCTTATGCCTTACCCCTTCCACCTGGTATTTCATATAATCGAATTGCGCTGCATACAGATCCCGCATGCTGTTATACTCGCTCGTTTCTTCATATTCTTTGCGCCATTGGATATCCGAATCTGATATCGCGGCTCCGCGCGCCTCTTTCCTGAGGATCATTCTGTATCGTTCCTCCTCGGTCAATGGGATTACATCCGCATCCTGTAGAGACGCACTGCCGTGCGTCTGTACATCGTGCCTTTCTGCGTGCGTTTCTGTGTGCGGATTTTTTCCGGTGGTAAGCTCCAGCAGGGCGCATTCCTCATGCCCGATCCGTGCCGGTGCCTCCGTGCGGATCCGTTCGAGCGATTGTGTTGTAAGCCTGGCCTGATAGGCCTGGGATTTGAGCTTGTCTTTCATCACCTGATCGTCCGGCCGGATGAATGATGCCCTGCGCAATGGTACGCCCGCGCACATGTATTCGCCGTTCAGGTATACCCGCACCATTTTGAGGTCCGGATCATAGTAGACCGTCACGTATTGGTTAACCAGTCGGTTCAGGACATTGGCCCCTGAGAGGTTGACCGGAACATCGAGTTCGAATTTTCGGCCCACCAGGTTGAAGCCCCAGCTATGGATCTTTACACGGTCTTTCCTGAGCAGGGCAAAGGCGAGCAGCTCCGGGTCTACCGCCTGCGGAGCTCCCCAGGAGAGAAAAACTTCGTCGGGGGTGCGCCCGTTCATTCCGTGCCCGGTATGCGGGGACTTGTGATAGTTGTAGACTACATATTGATAGAACCGTTCACATATCTCCTCGTATGTAAGGAGAAGCCCCCGCCGGATCTCAAGTGTCAGTTTTTCCGGTCTCTGGTCGTGTCCGGAACCGCACCATCCCGGCTGGTTCCTGGAAAACTCCTGGACTACGTTCCGGAATGCCCGCTCAACGGGTTTTGCCCAGGGATGATATACTGTGGCGTATCTCTGGTGAACGTTCAGCCTGGCGTATACCCCGCCGACCTTGATATTCTTTATGGTCAGGTCGATGTCGTCTCTTTTCTTCACCCAGACGCCCTGGTCCGGTTCATATTCAAGGTCGATATAATAGGGGTCGATTCCGAGGGCGACAAACTTCTCCATTATCTCGGGATAGCCTATCCGGCCGATATTCACATCTTCTCCATTGAGGTATTTGCTGCGATAGTCCTTGCCGTTATCAACATATACCGACCAGGGGAGTCCGTGTTGGGGGAAGTTTCTGTCTTCTTTCTTCGATATAGCGTGGGCCAGTGCCAGTGCGATCGTCCGTGAATTCGGGTTGAATGATATGCACCACCCCATAAACGACCGGCTTGCCATGTCCATCCACATGGTGATCCAGGGCCGGAGCACCTGGCCTCCCGGAGCCTTGACAAATACGTCGAGGATATGATGGTCGCCGCATAACATGAAGTTCGGCCATATCTCTTCATAATCCCGGAGGATCTTTATCTGATGTTTCGCCTCAAAGAGCTTCCTGCCCTTTCTCGCCAGCGTCTTCAGCCCGGCAGTCTCTTTATCTAATATACGTTTAATGGAATCGTAAGACCCGATTCTCCATCCTCTTATGCTCGCTTCGTTGCGTGTCTGCCTGTAAACATCCGAGATATTCAGATATCTCTGGTCGAAATAGAGGCCCTTTGCATAGGCGATGGCCTTATCTGAACATACTTTATGCTTCCCGCGCGCGCCCCCGAACGCAGGCGTCAGTGCGATGGTCTGGGCTGTAATAACGTCCTTTCCCTCTGCCTGAGCCTGCCTCATGGCGCTGTCAGCCTTCTTTATATGCCTATATAGTGTGGGGAGGGTTATGTTTTGAGACTCGGCATAGCGTGTCAACGCCTCTGTTTTTCCTTTTGCATGGCGCTCTTTAACCGCCCGCGCCTTCTCTACTATGCCGAGCAGTTCTGCGGCCTTCTCCCTGCATGATTCAGGCTTCTTCAGCCAGGCTGAAAGCGCCGGGTCATCGTCGGTAGATAATGCCGGGAGATTATTGTTTTCTGTTAAATTATTCATTTTTTTCCGGTTTTGGCCCTTCATTTGAGGCCGGACCTTCTAAAACCATCATGCGGAGCCACCAGGTAGGCCGGTCAATATGCCGGAGGCCATCGAGGCTATCCCGGCCCAACTGGTCCTCAATTACCTTCGCCATCGCGTTCCTGGTCATTAGGCAAGCACAGACGCAAGATCTTGCGTCTCTACGAGATCTGTATCATTTGTAAGCACGATCTCTTCTATCGTGCCATAACAGATTAAGACCCGATGCCCCTTAAAGACAACACCCTCTGTGATTTCTTCCTCCTCTTTAAGCATCCCTGCGTTTTCCCTAGCATCCTCCAGGGAATTGTGCACTCGGAACCCCTCGATCTCATCATACGAAAAATATCCCTTCATCTTTTAATCTCCTGATTTTGGCACAGTCCTTGCTTTAATAACCCTTTAAAGGAAAGGGGGTGTCTATAATGACCATAAAAAAAGGTGAGGAGATTTGTCCATTCATAAATGGACGATGTATGGGGGACAGGTGTCATTTATTTGCCGCCGATGGTATCGATTGCGTTTTCTATGCGATCCTAAGAAGTCTCCAGAAGATCGCCGAAGCCCTTAACCGTTAAAGCTACGTCCTCAAGAAGAAGCTCAACGTCTCGAAGGGCATCTTTTGCCTCTCGGTAGCTTAACCCTTGTTCCGCCATTGTTTTGACTATACCTATGGCAATTGGGTTATATTTAGTTCCATGTTTGCTCGCATATGATTGGGCCGTATGTTCTTTCATGGCTTTTCCCTCCTATGTTTTCTCTGCCTTCCCTCATCTCCCGCAGCGTCTCCCTCACCTTATCCACGCAATCCGGGCACATGCCGTGAGTGACTGACGTATCCTCATATGGCGGTTTCTCTCCCATATCCTTCCCGCAATCCGAACATATTCTGATCATCTTCCTGCCCTCCTCATTGTGGAGACGTAAAGCCTTACGTCTCTACTTCTTCTAAAACCTGCAACCGGGTCTCGCCCTTCTTTATCTCCTTATTGATCCTGCTCTTTTTCTCTTTCAGTTTTTGCACTTCCGCACGCAACGCCTGTTTGCCGGGCAGCAGAAACTTGCCGGCTTTCCTCCCGAGAAAATCGATTGCCGTTGAAATTCCGCAGGCGCTGCAAAAGGCCGGAAGGAAGATAGCCGGAAAGCGGTGATTCTCCTTGCTCTCCGCAGTCCAGCTATCAAGCATTGTTTTAGTTATCTCGTGGCCGGCAAGCTCGCTCATCCTGGCAGCTACGTGGTACCGGGAATAGGGACAGTCTTTCAGTGTGAGTGAAATAAGTTCACGGAATTCACTGTCTATGTTGAGACTCCCCGCCCCCGGCTTGTTGTCTTCTCCCCCGCCCTTAACAAGCAAGTCAAAGAAGCTCATCTGACCGTCATTCTCTTTGTCTATTCCCCGGTTGCTTTTAGCCATTGACAACGCCCAAAAAAAATTGATATGATCTCCCCTGACAACGCGAACCGAAATCATGGCCCTGCCAAACCATGAAAAATAACGGCCCTTGTGGCTGTCAGGGGGTTTATTGCGCCCACCGCAAAAGGCTTCTTATCTCCACCGCATTGGTGGAAATAATGCTTTTGACTGTGTCTTTCCCTGTAGGGCTCATGAAGTACGCCTTAAGCCCCTCCTCCTGGCCTGCGCCTATTATCCGCGAATAAACCGGGAGACCCTGGTTTCTCAAATAATCATCGAGGCAGTTTCCCAGCCCCGGCGCAGTCGCTTCTATCGCATCGGGCTTGTCTTTGTCCGGGGTCGTTTTATATATCAGCTTTAATTTGTTGACCTGGGGTATATATGCTTTGCCCGGGTCAAAAACAATTTTCCATATCTTTTCAATTTCCATTGTTGGCTCCTTGTGCCGCCCTGTGAGGCGGGGAAACAAATTGAAAGGTGGTGATTCTTCTGACTGATGAACGACAAATGTCTTTATTCCAAGACATAATGACAGCCCAAGTTCTCGTCCTGGCAAAGCAACTCAAACACGAAAAAGAAGCAAAAGGAACCAGGAGTACGAGCGACTACACACAGGATGCAATACAACTAATCAAGCGCAAGAAGACAGATATTTTAAGGTCTCTTCTTTCATAGACATATAGCGATCGCTTTTGATGTCAACAACATGTGATTCTTTCATCAATCTGGCTGTTTCTTCAAGTATATGAAGAGCCTGCCGCATATATGCGCCACCGAGTGTCTCAATGATTTCAAAACATTTTTTCGATACTTCGAGGTCTGTTAAATACCCTTTCTCTGACATCTTTCTCTCCTTGTGTTTTGCGTTTGGTTTTTCCGGGTCGGTTATGTTGATTGCTGAATTGTGCATAATGGTTATGGTTACCTCCTTACCCCGCATCGAGAGGCGGAAAACATTAACCCCCTCTTATTGTTAATGAGGCCCTTATGTTAAGTTTTTACAAATACGTCGACAGGTGTAACGGATTCGAGCAGGAATTAAAGCAATCTCTAACCAGAGATGATATGATTGCCTTAAGAAATGATTGCGCGGAAATGGGTCTCTACGGGTGGTACGACTGGGTCCGTGCTCACGACGATATAATTGCGCAATTTGTTGAAGCTTCACCTTCTGCTCGAAAGAAGAGTCCCTGGAGGAACAACCCCTTAAGACATCTCCTTGTCCTTGCTGCAATCCAGTATGTGACAGGCGGGCGGGATCTACTCCAGGGAATAGATACCCTGGTTGCCTATCATGGATGTTCTTACAGGGAGATGGCTGCGAAAGCCGGTCGGGCGTATCTCGATGTTTTTTGTTCCGGGACGCCTCATTGGCCGTTTGATGGGCCGAGCCCTTTTGAAGAGACATAATAATCTCCTTACCCCGCCCGCGAGGGCGGGGAAAACATTAAAAAATAGCAACCCCGATAAGGGTTACAAGGAAAGTCCCGACGACAATCATCTGTAAATGTAAATAGTAACTTCTCATTTTACTTTCTCCTTTAATTACGCCGCCCTGCGATGAGACGGGAAAAGAATGTCAACCGGCACGTTGAGTTCTTTTGCGATGAGCTCCTGGGTCGGTCTGGGGTGTTTGCGCTCGTGGATTGTTTGTGTAACCCAGCTTTTGTCTCTACCTATCCGGCGTGCGAGTTCAACAATGGTTAAATCCAAATCAATCAACAACTTTTTTCTGTCCTTTGCGTTCATGTTTTTTTGCCTCCAAACTCAGTGGTTGCTTATCTAATATCAGTATATATCGGTATACGAAGTCATGTCAAGAAAAAAATTGCTATCCGATAAAAAAATTGGGGATCGAATTAGGGAATTAAGAAAAGATCTTAATTTAACGGGTGGTATTTTTGGTAAAAGGATAGGGATATCCCAGGGTTATCTCTCTGATATTGAAAATGGTAAATCTACAGCAAACAAGACACTACTCCTTGCTATATCGTATATCTATAATTCACCGCTCAATTGGCTACTAACCGGCGAGGGCGATATGTACAAAACCCCGGAGGGCAAACCCCAGGAAGAGCCCCGGCCAGGCCCGCCAGCCGTAAAAGAACCGCAACTCGAGTACGCGGATCGGGACGAACCCGCGCCCGCGATCGTCGCGGACTACCCGCTTGCAAAAAAACTTACTGCTGAAATAGAAGATGCAGCCCGGCTTGGGCTGACTGAAGAGGAATTGATTGATATACTTGCGAAGATTTTGGAAGTTGAGCAGATTAAACGCCGACGCCGGCCTAGGCCGGCGACTGAGCCGGCTGTTGAACCGGCGCCCCGACCTGCCACCGACCCGACCACCGACCAGGAGCCCTTGTCTCTACCTTACCCAACTCTGCTGGCACTTATACGGAGAATTGTGAAAGAAGAGATCCCGCCGGAGGGTGAGCCGGAGCGCCGGAAATGCATGATGGATATTGTTAAGGTCTTGAGGGAGTCAGATGATATAAAGGGTGATATATCACCCGAAACCCCCTAAAGTATTTAACCCAGCCCGCCGAAAAGAAAGGAAAACACTTAATTTAGGGGGGTTTAATTATGAAAAAATATATTCAACTTTTTGCCCAAATTATTATTTGTTTGGTCTTTATAGGTTGTGCAAGTATGCAGGTGGTGCCACATGAAGAACGATCGCTTCAATTTGTTCATCATATGGGGGTAGAGAAAGACTACCTTTTTACTAAGTCTCTTGAATGGATGGCTCAGGTATTTGTAGATTCAAGGGAGGTTATTCATTATAAAGACAAAGAAAGCGGGAAAATAATTGGGAAAGGAAGAATCAGTTTTTTAAATTATGGAATTGCTTTAATCCCATGTAAGTTTACAATAACAATTGATATTAAAGACAATAAATATCGAACCACATATGATAGTTTTACTGGTATGTGGGGAGAGTTCCATAATCAACCTATGCCTGTAGTATGTAGGGATCATATCGATCAGGTAAGAAATAAGCTTACTGCTTTTGATAAATCTCTTTCTGAATATCTATTATGTGGGGCCTCTGATAATTGGTAGCTGCGGGGATTGCCGAAAACCCCTTTACAAAACTATAGTTAAGGAGGATAATGATGGCGGATAGCAACGGGAAACGGGGGTCAAGGAATCGAGATTCCGATTCTAAAGATTCTTCGGATTTTAATGAGAAACGTGGGCAAAAAAGACACCCTTCTAAGGGGGATGCTCTTCCGGTAGTAGACACACATCCTCCGCCAAAGCCACAACGGGAGACGCCTGAATCCGACTAGGAGGTATATTATGGGTGAAAAAGAAAATACTAATTTGTCTCTTAAACGGCATGACCTTTTATTTAGTGTGCGCCGATCCATTCGTTATCACCACCGAAGGCGATTATTCTTCGATCGTGTGCATAAATTATCGACCATCCTTTCAGCATTGAGCGGATCCGCGACAATTGCCGCTGTCCTGGCGAAAGCCGGTCCCGGTGTGACTATCACATTTGCGGCGCTCGTAGCTATTTCCTCTATAACAGACCTTGTAGTAGGCACTGCCCAGGCCGCACGATTGCATGATGATCTTACCCGACGATTTATTGATCTTGAAAAATCAATTATTAATTCAAGAGACCTGACTGAAGAAGTTATTTCAAGCCTTATAGCCCGGCGACTTGATATTGAGGCCGATGAACCCCCACCCCTCAAGGTCTTAGACTCCGTCTGCCATAATGAGTTACTCCGGGCAATGGGTTATGATAAAGACTCAGAAGTTGAAATTAAATGGTATCAGCGTCTAACAAAACAATTCTTTGACTTAAGTGAACACCAAATAAGATAAACATAAATGGTGCGGCATATTGCCACACCAAATAAAGATAAACCGAAATATGGCAAAATTCCACACTTCAACCGAGCCCCTCACCCAAAAAGTACACAAGCCGAAATCGGACAAAATGGCCGATTTCGGCTTCGTTTTCCAAAAAACGTTTTTCCTGTTTCTGGCTCATTCCCTTAAGGTGCTCAATTTCGAGCACCTTCTAACTGTTCAATATAATTGAGTAAATAAATTTTTCTCAAACCATTTGCAAAATATTTTCCTCTAAGTGCCTAATATTCCTAGACTTTCAATTTTCCCCGTATTTTACCGCAAAAATACCGAAATTTTTCTCAAACTGCATGCAAAATATTTACCCATAATTCCCTTATAAAGCCTTGATATCATTCACCGAATTCCCTTTTTCTCAAACCACCCCCTTTTTCTCATCCCCCCTCCTTAGTTTCACTTGGCCTCTATCATGACTCCGCATACTGGTCACAGATCAAAGGTCCGGCCCATGTTGTGGAAAATTACCTCTATTACCTCATCGACAAGAACCTCGCGGTAGCCAATGAGCTTATGCCGCTCATATCAGAGTTCCCC